>Ga0307488_10000177_pt1 | contig 48521 bp, 45 predicted proteins | sample SB02metaG_FD_202248 | JGI IMG/M metagenome (GOLD analysis project Ga0307488, IMG submission 202248) | Sea-ice brine microbial communities from Beaufort Sea near Barrow, Alaska, United States - SB 0.2 | ecosystem: Environmental > Aquatic > Marine > Coastal | place: USA: Alaska | collected... | reverse complement strand
GTTTAGCGACAATAGCGACATAGTCCCACCTGATCCCATTCCGAACTCAGCAGTGAAATGTGTTAGCGCCGATGGTAGTGTGGGAGTTCCCATGTGAGAGTAGGACATTGCTAGACTTCTCTTTAGAAAAGTCCGATACTATGTATTGGGCTTTTCGACCCTGTGGAGGGGTTCCTGAGTGGCCAAAGGGATCAGACTGTAAATCTGACGGCTCTGCCTTCGGTGGTTCGAATCCACCTCCCTCCACCACCATTAAGAAAGCCCGTAGTCAATGACTACGGGCTTTTTACGTTTAATAACTCTTTGTTATTAAATTTTACTAATTCTTTATTATTGATGATTTTTTGCTTATTAAAAGATTAATCGTCTGTAGATATCTTTTTATATAATTCTGATTATTGTCTGTTGATAAGCTAATTTTAATAAAATGTTAAGAATATAAATATATACTCAAATAAAGGTTAATTATTATGTTGACGATGAGAATTATTATGAATTGGCGCAATACAACAGATCATTACGGCACAGTTTCAATGTTAATTCACTGGCTTATGTTTTTATTACTCATTGCAGTTTTTACCACTATAGAATTAAGGACGATATACCCTAAAGGTACAGAACCCCGAGAAGCAATTAAGGCACTACATTTTATGTTAGGGCTTTTGGTATTTATTCTGGTATGGATACGTTTAGGTTTCCGTTATATCCAAAAAAAACCTGTAATAACACCTTCATTAACGTCTGTACAAGATTTTTTTGCTAAAACTATGCATTTTGCCCTATACATCTTAATGATTGTTTTGCCTATTCTGGGTTGGCTAACTGTTAGTGCTGCAGGTAAAGAAATATTGTTTTTTGGAATTGAAGTACCAAGTTTGATTGCTACAGATAAAGTGCTTGCTGCAGAGCTTGAAGATATTCATAAATCAATTGGCGAGTTAGGTTATTATCTTATTGGATTACACACAATCGCTGCACTGTTTCATCATTATGTACAAAAAGATAATACTTTAACGAGGTTGTTACCTTTTAACAAAAAGCAGTAAATATCTCTAAAAAGTCTGTTAAAATATAAAGATGAATTATCAAGGTATTTGTAATGGACTTTTCATCTTTAGCGTTAAACCGAAATATACTTAAATCGATAGCTGATCAAGACTATCTCGAACCAACGCCTGTTCAACAACAAGCTATTCCAGTTATCTTAGCTAGAAAAGATGTCATGGCACGTGCGCAAACAGGTACAGGGAAAACCGCTGCCTTTGCATTACCGATCTTACAACTATTGAGTAATGATAACTCAAATAATAAATTTATTAGAGCGTTGGTGTTAACACCAACAAGAGAGTTAGCCCAACAAGTTTACAAAAGTGTTGACAAATATGCTCAATACACTGATATAAAGTCTGCTCTTGTTTACGGTGGTGTCAGCATAAATCCGCAAATCACAGCGCTAAATGCCGGTGCAGAGATATTAGTAGCAACACCAGGTAGATTGTTAGATCATCTAATAAATGGATCTTTGAGCCTTGATAAACTAGAAATATTGGTCTTTGATGAAGCAGATCGGATGCTTGATATGGGTTTTAAAGATGAAATTGATAATATTTTAAAAAGGGTACCTAGCAAGCGGCAAACTTTATTATTTTCTGCAACCTTTGATGAATCTATATTTAAGCTCAGTAAAACTTTACTTCAAGACCCTGAACTTATCGAAGTTGGTGAGCGTAATACTGCAGCAGATCAGATTGAACAAATCGTTTATACCGTTGATGAAGATCGTAAAAGAGAGTTAACTTCCCATATTATTGGCGCAAAAAATTGGCGGCAAGTACTGATTTTTATGCGAACTAAGCAAGGTGCAGATGTCTTAGCAAAAGAGATGTGTAAAGATGGGATTAAGACCCAGTCGATCCATGGTGATAAATCTCAAGGTGCACGTGACAAAGCGCTAGCAGAATTTAAAGCAGGTAAAACTCGTGCTTTAGTGGCAACAGATGTCGCAGCAAGAGGTATTGATATTATTGATCTTCAATATGTAATAAATTATGAGTTACCTTATATCGCTGAAGACTACATCCATCGTATTGGACGAACAGGTAGAGCAGGTAATACTGGTCTTGCTATATCTTTATTAAGTCTTGGGGAAGAATGGTTGTTAGAGGCAGTTGAAAAGGTCTTAGATGTAAGGCTCTTACAACAATGGTTACCCGGGTATGAACCTGATTTAACAAAGCAGCCTAAATCTAATCGAGGTAAAAGTGGAGACAAACAACGTGCCAGAAAAAAAGCGCTAGGTGACAATGCAGGAAGTAACAATAAGAGAAAACCATATAACAAACACATCACGAGGAATCGCTAATTTTTCTTTACCCTTTAAATAGAAGCTAAGAGGTTAAATACTAATTTTTTAGGTGTTTTAACAATTCTTTCAATTAAAGTGAATGGCACAGTATCAAGTTGGGTTTTTTGCTGAATCTCTTCAATTAAAGCAGACCATAGTTTAGCGGTCATTTGGGCATCGAATAAAGCTCGATGATAACCTGAGGAACTTTTAATACCCAAATAACTTATTAATTTTCCGAGGTTATAACTGGGAGCATCTTGAAAAACCCTTCTTGCAAGCAACAATGAACAACTAAAACGTCCAGGATATCCACTATCAATTTGATTGAGTTCTGCATCTAAAAAGCGTTTATCGAAATTGGCATTGTGGGCGATAAGGTTATCACCATCAATAAACTTAATAAAATTATCCATTACTTCTGAGCAAGGTGAAGCACTTTTAAGCATATGATTACTGATACCTGTGTAATCTTCGATAAATGGGCTAATTATCCTTCCAGGATTCATTAATTGTTGAAATTGTTCTGTGACTTCGCCATCAACAAGACGGACAGCGCCAATTTCAATCGCCCGATCCCCTTGATTAGGGGAAAGTCCAGTGGTTTCAAAATCCAGAATTACCAAGCTATTAGCATTAAACAAAATAAATTCCTATGGTATATATTTAGACATTAATTACTAAATGTAATTCTAGGTTTGGCATCGATAGCCGAATCTAGTTGAGGCGTACAGAGTAATAACCTCGATGAAGATAATTTTTCAGTTTTTACCATGTGACTTTTAAAAGCATTCATCCTAGCTAATGAAATTTCATTGAGCTTATTTCTATCACTGTTACTACTTATCTCTGTACCGGTAGGTTTATCTATATCTGCGGCCGTACTAATACCACATAAAGTTATATTGACATCTGGTTTATTTACCAACAACGCTGCAAACTCAGATAAAAAGGTGTGGTGATTAGGTTGAAGAGCAATTTGAGTGGCAGGGAACTCTAAATCTTTAAAACGGATTTTAAGTAAATGGTCTACTGCAGTTTTAGCAATACTAATAACATTTGCATATGGAACAAAGGTGGCTATTAGGTATTCTTGAGCAGCGCTCATAGTCGCTTGTTTAATTAATAACGCAATAAAACCACTCAGGCCAAAAGATGGGTCATTGGTTCTACCTGATAGAGGTATATCAAGTTCAATATTACCATTTCGATCTTCTAACATGCCTAATGCCATAGAGAAGGGTATTGCACTGTGGTCGCTTATAGAATTGATTTCATCATCATCTGCTGCGGTTAACTTTAATCCGCGTATTAAAATACCCATTTCGCCCTCAATATTACCATCAGTAATCGTTGTGTTTACTGTTAAATCAAGGTGACCCGAGTCAAAAACATACTCTAGCGTTTCTTTTATGTAAGTTGATATGGTCGGGAGATTAATTTCTTTAAATGTACCTGAAATATGGTGCACTGGCTCAAATGCATAGGGTTTACTATAGCCGGAAAAGTTGAAATTTGAATATTCATCACTACTCCCCACTATTTCAAATAAGGTTTTAGCCATTCTTTGTTGGCTATCAAATGGACCCAAAACAAATTTAGTCACTGTAATATGCTGTTTATAAAGGGGAACAACACTATTATCAATAAAGTGAATATTTCCATCATCTACAAGTCTAAATTCGGCAATTTTAAAATTAAAATTGGAAGCTTTTTTTTGTGGCGCTACTAGTTCAACAGTTGTGTCTTCAGCTCTAATCTTTTCTGGTTCTGTTCTCGGGAAGTCAACAAGGTTACTTAGTAATTTATTGTCATCAAGTTCTGCCTCTACCGATAATTCTGATAAAGTCGCTAATTTTATTGATATGCCCTGTTCAGATGCCGAAAACTCATCAATGATAAAGTTATTAAATCTCAATAAAGGTGAAGTGTCGTTATCAATGTAGTCACTAAATACCCCCTTAAATAAATTAATGCTTTCAATTTTTATAAGGGGTTGATGACCCCTCGTATCGAAATTTATATTGTTCAACGTTAAACGTTCAATCTGGGCTAATACTTGATTTTTGTTTTGATAAATTGCAGATAAATTCTGTATTTGAACGACGGCATTAGCATTAATTTTGGCAGGCATTTCTTTAACGAGTAAAATATGTAAATCATCACTGGTCAGTTTTTGTTCTGTTAGTGCAACGTGAACATCACCTTGAGCGAAGGTTAATTGCTTTGCGGTTAATTCAAACTGCGTAAATGCTATCGATGTTGAGCCTTCAGTCAGGGTGATTTTCTGCTCACCTTTATAGCTAAGACGACCAGTTAGAGAAGTAATATAATCAGGGAGTAACTGATTTAAATGAGATAAATCAAGATCACTCATACTTGTATAAGAGGTAATACTCCCGACACCATTATTAAGTTGCGTATTTACACTTAATGTTAGTGGTGCATTATCAAATGTTGCATCGAGTCTCACACCAACGTTTTGTTCTTGATGATTAGCATAGAGTTGTTCGAAGGTTAATACTGATATATCGACATTATGCTGTTTGCCATTAAAGTTAATTTCGATATTTGCATTGTATAAATGTGATTGTGCCATTTTTATAATTAAAGCTGAGGTCTCATCTTTTAAACCTTTAGTTTTCGGAGGAGTGCTATTATCAGAGGATAAGTTACTGACGTCAATTCCAGCAATTTCTATATTGTCAGAGTCAATATTAATCTTCAAAAAAAGACCGTTGATTTCAAATTCAGCAATGTGAAATTGGTCGGTAAATAATTTATATAAACTGATTTCAAAATCTAATTGTTCAATAATTAATACGGCTTCATCGATATCATTCCCTTGATTGAGTGTTAAATCAGAAATAGTAAGGTGAGAAGAAAAAGGGTTGAAACGGATTGAAGTCGCTTCAGATAATACTAAATTGTTTTCATTAAGGGCCAGTTTTAAAATTTCACTGGAGTAAAGTCGCGCAATAGTAGGGGTAAATAGCCAAATTAAGCTATATAAACAAATGAAGAACACACCTACAACGACCGTTATTTTCAATACCCAGTTTTTCATATCCATGACCTTATGATTTTGAAGATCGCATCATTAATTACAATTATTTTTCGCATTGTACTTGATCTCCACACAATCCTGATACTTTAATTACTAGTGATTTTAGGATTTGTTTCATCGGACATAAATTGTGGTGAGCAGAGGTTAAAGTAAGGTGTGGAGTCTAGTCGGTAGACTCCTGTGTTAAATCAGTTTACTTCCTAATACCTTCAAGATGAAACTCTAGTTCCACATGAGAAGATGCAGGGCCTAAATTCTTTTTAACTTCATAGTCTTTAAGTGCAATTTTTGCAGTGCCAGTAAAACCTGCGCGGTAACCACCCCATGGATCCTGACCTTCACCAACTTTCATTGCATCAATAGTGATTACTTTACTTACGCCATGAAAAGAGAACAAACCTTTTACTTCCAGCTTATCATTACCTTTATCGGTAATAGACGAGCTAATAAAGGTAGCTTCAGCAAATTTATTGACGTCAAGAAAATCGTCACTACGAAGATGTTTATCACGTTCACCATGATTTGAATTAACGCTGGTAGTATCAATTTTTATTGAAATTGTTGATGCATTAATGTTTTGTTTATCATAGTTAAATTCACCAGAAAAATTATCAAAACGACCAGTTAACCAGCTATAACCTAGATGCTGAATTTTAAAATTGATAGAGGCATGCGCCCCTTTGTGATCAACCACATAGTTTGCGGCATTGGTTAATGGCGATAGTAATGCAGCAGCTAAAGCGGATGCTAATAGTGATTTTTTTAATATGGCGTTCATTATAATAATATTCCTTCAAAGTGATTATTCTTTATAACCTAACATTCTTGTCAGGGTTATGTCTTTATCTATAAAATGGTGTTTTAATGCGGCTAGTGTGTGTATGGCGACTAGTAGCATCAGAGTATATGAAAAATATTGATGAATAAATCCAGCAATATCGACTTGATTGTTCAATAACTCCGCCGCACTTGGTATGGTTAAAAACTGAAAAACCTCAATAGCTCTTCCGTCAGCCGTAGAGATTAAATAACCACTTAACAGTATCATAACAACTAATAGGTATAATAACTTATGTGTTAATGTGCCAGTGACTTTTTCAAACTGACTATGACTTTCCAATGATTTTGGTTTGGTTTGAATGATTTGAGCGATGAACATTAAAATCATTAATACAAGCAAGACAATACCGATAGAACGATGAATATCTGGTCCTTGTGTGTACCAAGGGTGGTAATAACCGAGATCAACCATCCAATAGCCTAAGGTGAATAAGCCAATAATGGATAGGGCAATTAACCAATGGAAAGTAATAGTTATCGCACCATAATATTTTTCGGTGTTTTGCATTACAATCTTCACTGTATTAAGGCACTAAATTTAACGAAAATATTAATAAAATTAATCCTGTGAATAGATAAAGATTGTTGCTATTTCTATCTTAGATAGCTAAATATAGCATTATTATTCATTAATGGTTTTAATAGTAGTAGGTAATTGCTGTGTTAAGTTGTTGAGCAAGGCCTTATGATATCGAGTAACAAATAAGAAAAATCAAAAAATGATAAACAAAGTGCAAACCGCTAGCAGTTAAAATTAACGTTTTTCTTATTGAGGTATATAAGCCTTCGATCCCCAAAGAGGCACAGTTGATAAACTATGTTTATAACTGCCAGAAGTTTCTTTCGTTGAATAAGAGACATACATTAGGGTTTGATTTTTGGCATCAAAAATTCGACGTATTTTCATATTTTTGAAAAAGATACTTTTCGATTTTTTGAAAACCACTTCACCTGATTTCGATCGATCAATTTGCGTGATCATCTTAGGGGTTATTTCGCCGGTTTGTCGACAAGATATCGCTGAGTCTGAGGGGTCTGAAAAACTTAAATCAGCTTCAATACTCGCCACATGACAAGTAATACCGGTAACTAGTGGGTCAACCATCATATTTAATTTAATATCGTCGGTGGTAAACATACCTAAGCTGACATTACCGACTTCATCTTTAAAAAACAGCTTAACAATGAAGACCACAACAATGATCGAGAATACGAGTATTGTGAACCATTTGATATTTTTTAACATCTTAATTCCTCGAAGTAAATTTATCTAAGTAGTGGATAAAAATATAGCTATTATTCGTTGTTCATTAATTCATTAGATTTTGTATTTATCAGAGTGATGTATTAGCTAAAAGCTTATTGTGGTGCCTTATTCTTTAGCGCTCTATAAATCGATGCAACCCCTACATTTAAATGCTGTGCTATTTTATCCATTGATAATCCTTGGAGTTTAAGTGCCTCTACCTCAACTAGATCGATATACTTTTTAGGTCGGCCAAATGATGTACCTTTTGCTCTTGCCTCCGCTATCCCTTCTATTTGCCTCTCCTTAATAAGCTCGCGTTCCATTTGCGCTACACTCGACAGTATGATTAATATTTCTTTTTGTGCTACTGACATTGGACCGTTAAATATCATTCCCTCTTTATGAAAAAACACACTAACATTGCGAGTAGTTAATTTTTCCACTATCTGAACAACATCGCCAGCACCTGAGCGGCAAACGCGGTCCAAACTATCAATATGCAAAGTGTCTCCATCTGTTAAGTATGCTAAGCAATATTTCCATATGGGTCTGTCAATGGTCTTGACACTTACTTTCTCTTCGAAAACCTTATCTAATACCACAGCATTTAATTGTCTATCTGTGTTTTTTACGAGTGTAGATACTCGGATGTAACCAATATCACTCATAGTTCAATACTATCAAAAGGCCTTAGATTAAAAAATAATAACCTATCAAAACCCACTTTAAAAGTATTTAATTGCCTACCTGTTTTTTTTGCTGTAGATACTCACGTGTAATTCATATTATTATCATTAATCTTAGAGATAATGATAATAATAGATGAAAAGTTGAAATAAAGCTGATTTTATTACTATCAAAATATATACTTTAGATAAAATATTTACTAGTTACTTCATAAATAAGTGTTTGCCACTATTATTGGTATTTGACTGACTCGACATATAGATCTCATCAAAAGAATTTATAATGGGGTCGACTTGGTGTAAAATAAAAAATTATTTTATTTGATGATTTACATGACCATTCACATTAAAAATGTAACAAAGCCAGAAATCACCTGTTCAACTTGTCAAGCGTGCTGCTGTCGTTTAGAAGTTATGATAATTACTGATACCGGTGTACCCAAAAGGCATATAGGTGTTGATAAATGGGGCAGTGAAACGATGTTGCGTCTAGAAGATGGTTATTGCTCGGCCTTAAATCGTGAAACCTTTATGTGTTCGATTTATGAAAACCGCCCTTGGATTTGTCGAGAGTTCGAAATGGGCTCATATGAATGTCGTACTGAAAGAGCGGTGGAGGGTCTTTAAATAATAACGTTTTTAGCTAATTATGATATGGAGAATCATGGTTGTAAAAAGGAGATCATTCTAAAAAGCATTGAATTTGATATAAGGGTTTTTTAATAATTGCGCATCAATATGACTCAACATACTAATATAATTGGTCGACGTTATCTCTTGGTAATATTTTTCAAATGCTTGTTGAGTGACCCCTTCAGGTAAGCCCGTTAATATCGGAATAACAGCCGACTCACTATTAATTTCCGCTAAACGCTCTTGAACTAATAAAGCACTTTCATTGGTGTGGGTTGGTATCACTATTAATAAAATCGAGTAATAACTGGTGATAAAAGCCTATGTCTTCCACATCGCCAAAGAAGGCTAAGTGATCACGTAACGCCAATAAAGACATTTAGTGCTTTGGCTGTTGTTATTTAGGTCGTCAGGCATTTGAATATAAACTTGTAGACGTGAAGGAGAAATATCAACCTCAGAGACCATGGTTAATATAGAAGTGCCAAATTCTTTCTCAATATAGCGATTGCTAGCAAACTCAACTAACGCAATTAACAAATTACCAGGAATGGATAACGCCTCTATGTATGAGGTGTCGAGATCCAAGCCTGTTTTAGAAGTCATAAAAGTAAGGTCGATATTTAAAAAATGGATAAAGCTAGGCAGGGGTAATTCAATAGAAAATCGAAAAAAACTTTTGCCTTCAATTAGGACAACATCAGAAGTCAATTGAGGAATAGCACGGTGGCTTAAGGCACTTTAGAACTACTTATATTATCGTTGGCATAGACGTGTAGAAGTAAATATTCTTTAACGTGCAAATAAACTTAGAGAACTGGCAAGACTTTTGAGCCCTATTTGTATTATGGTGTAAGTACAATAATAGTAATTGACTGTTAACAAACAGCAATCAAGACGAGAAACAGATGAAAAAATTATTTACGTTAGCGCTTATTATAAATACAGTGGTGGCCTTTAGCCCCTTAGCCTTATCTTCATCTATTAGCGATAAAATCAACAAAGATTATCAACAACATCTAGGTCCGCTGTGGGATCATTTCCACCAAAACCCTGAACTTTCGTTGATGGAATATAAAACGGCTAAACGCATTGCCACTGAGTTGCGCGCTGTTGGTTTTACTGTCACAGAAAGTGTAGGCGGTACCGGCATTGTTGCACTAATGAAAAATGGAGAAGGTCCGACAGTGATGGTTCGCGCTGATATGGATGGCTTACCGGTTGTTGAAGCGTCAGGCTTAGCTAATGCATCAACAGTAATAACAAAAGACTGGAACGGTAAAAAGGTCGGCGTTATGCATGCTTGTGGGCATGATGTCCATATTACTAGTTTAGTGGGTACGGCTAGACACATGGCATCAATTAAAAGCCAGTGGTCGGGTACCTTAATGCTTATTGGTCAACCAGCAGAAGAAATGGGCCCTGGTGCCTCAGCCATGATGGCTGACAACCTCTGGCAACGCTTTGGCAAACCTGATTATGCTTTAGCCTTTCATGTTGGCGCAGGAGCTGAGGCTGGGAAAATTATTGTCGATGAAGGTTCGCCATACGCGGGTGCAGATACCGTTGATATTATAGTCCATGGTATTGGTGCTCATGGTGCTTATCCTCATCTAGGTAAAGACCCAATAGTGATTGGCGCGCAGATAGTTAATAATTTACAAACTATTATAAGTAGAGAGTTAGCACCTCGATATCCTGGAGTCATCACCGTAGGGTCTTTTCATGCCGGTACTAAACACAATATTATTTCTGACCGAGCGCATTTGCAATTAACCGTTAGAAGCTTAACGCCAGAGGTCCGTGAGCAGTTATTATCAGCAATAAAACGCATTGCTATTGGTACAGCGCGCACGGCAGGTATACCGGAAGATAAATTACCCGAAGTTAACGTTAGTGAATTTAGCTTCCCCCCCACCTTTAATGACAAAGCCTTAGCCCAGCGTGTAAAAAAGGTTTTGAGTAACAAGATGGGGCATTCAACGCTAATTGAGCCGAGCGCAACAGGTATGGGTGCTGAAGACTTTGGTTTCTTTACCACCAAGCCTTATATTCCTAGTGTTTATTTTGGCGTAGGTGGCACACCAGCAGCAGACATTAAACTTGAACAAGCTGGGGGTACAGCAGTACCTAGCCATCATAGCCCCTTGTTTAAAATATCTCCGGAACCTGCTGTAAAAGCAGGTGTTGAGGCTACCGTTCATGCCTTATTAGATATAATGAACAAGCAAAAATAAAAGGGCAGTTTTAGCCCTGCGTATATATAAAAGCCGTCAAGCTATACGGCTTTTAATATCAAGGTTAATTCTTTATCAAGAATAATAAGCCGATATCACTTAAATATTTGGCGTTTGCCATTAATATAGAAAAATAGTTTGGATGTTACACTGTATAGTAAGCCAATTAAAATTATAGCCGCAGAGGTAACTGTTAAGTTTAATCACTGCAAATTTCGGCGGTTGTCAAAAGGTAAACTAGCGTTAAACCGATAATCAGCCACCATCGGCCAGCATTATAGATTGGCTTTCTTTGCTCTATTCCAGTTTTAACTGAAAGGTTTAAAGTTCAAGCATTTTAGGATGATTAGCTAAAAGAGATAACGGCTAATATGAAGGCGGCTATCCAAATGGTTTCAATTAACATCAAGATAATAGGTTTGAATCCTACGCATTTTAATTGTGCAAAATTTGATTTCATCCCTATTGCGGCAATGGCAGTGACTAAGGCAAAACGAGAAAAACTGATGGATGGGTTAATCACTGATTCGGGCAGATTAAAGCAAGAATTTATCACCATCAGCACGACGAACGCCACTAAAAAAAAAGGGACTTTGGCCGTATTCGTCTGCTTATTATTCGTGTCGCTATAGCGTTTAATAAAAAATAGCATAACAATGACAACAGGCATTAACATACTTACACGAACTAATTTCACTAATGTCGATATGTCACCGGTTTGTTCAGAAACAGAGTAGCCAGCACCAACAACTTGAGCAACATCGTGTATTGTGCCGCCTAAAAATAGGCCTGACTGAGTGTCATCTAATCCCAAGTACGTCGCCAGAATAGGGTAAGCCACCATGGCAATGGTCGACATTGATGTTACCCCGATAACGGTTAATAAGGTATCACGCTCTTTATTCTTATGTTCAGGTAAAATAGCCGTAATAGCCATCGCCGCGGAAGCGCCACAGATTGCAACAGAGCCACCGGTAAGTGCACCAAAACTTTTACTAAAGCCTAATTTGCGTGATAAGGATATCCCAAGAAGAATGGTAGTAATAATGGCGATAAGCAGTGCCGCAATAGTTTCCCAACCTAAGCCTATTAAATCGTTAAAAGCTAAGCGTAAACCTAAAAGTGAAACGCCCACTCTTAAAACAAAATTTGAGGCGAATTCAATACCATCCTTACAAGGGCCTTCCTGATATAAAAAAGACATCGCAATGCCTAACAATAGTGCAAATAGCATAGCAGGTGCGTCGTAATGCTTACTTAAAAATAACGCGGCTAGGCCGGTAATTACAGCAATGCTTATGCCTGGAAGTTTTGCTTTGATGGACATTAAGTGACCTTGCCTCTTTATTGTATTATTGCCGAACCTGCAACTACGAGTACTTTACGTTTTCAGCCACACTTTGTGAAGATCAATCTAGCTAATTATTTTGTGAAATATTTAAATTGACGTAAATTCCGTTTATAGTGTATGCCTGTTTTTTATTCGAATACTGTCCACATGATAAAAATTAGCTCTCTCACTATACTGTTGTTAGCCTCTATACGTTCTCTTACCGTTGGAGTTAAAAAATCACCTCATGCAGTTAAGGCCCTCTAGATTTACAAAACCATTATCGGTATTCCAACAGTTGCTGGTCGCGGTAAAGTGTCTGAAATGGCTACCTAGCTAGAGAGTTTCGTGAGGTTGGTTTTAAAGAAAACGACATTCGCATTATTCCTGTTGGTGAAACCGTCGGTATGATTGTTCGTTATCAAGGTAAAGGTACTGCGGGAAATAAACATTTTATGAGGGGCTTGATCACCGGAACATTATACTAAAAGCACTAAAAGCACTAAAAGCACTAAAAGCACTAAAAGCACTAAAAGCCCTTAAGCTAAAACTCAAGATGGAAAGTATAAGGGTCCTGGGAGTCTGGTAAATATGGGCAGTGCAGTCCTTCAATCAATCCACCTAGGCGCGGATAAAAATAAGGATGTTATTTCATCTTCCTTTTTATTTGCACATTATTTACAATATTTATTGGTAACCTTGTTGATGAATTAAAACTAAACAACAGGAATTACGATGAATATAATTACAAAAACCATAATAATGAGCACCTTTTCATTAACGGCACTAATGGTATCAGCACAAGAAGATGACGTTAGTGACCCTCATACTCAAGAAGTTCGACCCGCGCGGCCATCATTTGTTGCCATCGATATTAATAGTGATGGCGTTATTGATTTTGATGAATTTTCGTCACGCCCGCTCCCTAAAAAGCGACAGCACCGAATTTTTTCTAAAATAGACAAAGATAATAATGGGGTTATCAGCAAAGCCGAGCTTATCAATCACAAACCCCCTAAAAGAAAAGAAAGAAGATAATAATAGATTCGATGAATTCTGGCATGGCTATGCCAGCCCCACCACGAAGAACAGAGCAAAAGTTAACAAACGATTAACAGTCCTTGGTATCGGACAAGCTGTCTGAATATGCGGTTGATACTTTAACTCAAGCCAATATTTAGACGGGTTTGGCACTTGAACAAGCGGTTTCTACTGTGGGTATTACTTAATTTTGTTCGGCAATTTTGTTTAACGCTTTTTCAAAAAAATCTACGGGCTGGCCACCACTGATCAAGTGTTTATTATTGACAATTACAGCGGGCACTGAGCTTATACCCGCCGATTGGTATTTACTCTGTAATTGACGAATGTCTTGCTCATACTTATTCGACGTTAATATTTTTTTCGCGATCTCGCTATCTAAGCCAACACTTTTTGCCACGGCTAGCAATTGTTGATGATCACTGGGATTGCCGTTTTGTTTAAAATACAAATCGAATAAGGCTAGTTTAAGTTCAGTTTGTTTATCGTATTCTTTGGCCCAATGCAGCAGTCTATGGGCATCAAAGGTGTTATAAATTCGGCCACCGCCACGATTGCCAAACTCATAACCAAGAGCCAGCCCTCGTTGCTTGATCATCTCTCTATTTTGCTCACTTTGTTCAACACTAATACCGTATTTTTCGGTGAGGTGTTCAGTGATTTCCTGACCGACTTTGGGCATGTGAGGGTTAAGCTCAAAAGGCTGCCAGGTGATATCAACTGAGATTGCTGGCGCCAGTTTAGTTAAGGCCTGATGTAAAGCTTGGTAGCCAATAATGCACCAAGGGCAGGAGATGTCAGATACGATATCTAATTTGAGGTGTTTGCGCATGTATTTCCACTTAAAATAACTGGGTGAGACATCTTAAGCTAGTTATAGCGATAAAGCTAAGTTCGAGTATAACGTCAGTTGAAAGAAAGTGAGTAGGCACCTTTGATAATGCGAAGGTCTGTAATACTTTTTACAAAGTCGATGTGTAATCAATCAATGGGCTATTAAAAATAGCCTCTTATTTCACTATATATGCCATAGTGAAATAAGAGTTATGATCAGATTTAGCGTTTAAACTCAGATGTTTTGCTCCATTTTGGCCAAACATTTTCTTTAGATAGCTGATAACCAATGGCATAGAATGCTTGTATGTCTTCAACAGCGCCAGACATATCCCAAGCGTCATTATATTCATCACATAGATTGTGGTAACACTCGCCTAAACGCTCTTTAAGCTCGGCACGTAACGCTTTTGTGGCTTCGTCAACTGGCGTGGTACCATTTTTAGCGTACAGTGCTGGAATACCAATGTTAGCAAAAGCAAAATGATCAGAGCGATAGTAAATACCTGCAGCAGGGCGAGGGTCACCGGCAATGATGCGGCCTTGCTTTTTCACTGCCGTTTTAAGAAAGTTATCTAACTCAGACTGACCTAATCCATAAACAGACACGTCACTACTGCGACCAGTGACACCTAAGGCATCCATATTAATATTGGCGACCGTTTTAGCGGCAGGAATAATGGGATTTGCCGCGTAAAACTTAGAGCCTAATAACCCTTGCTCTTCCGCTGTGACCGCCATAATAGTAATAGAGCGTTCCGGTGCAACAGGCAATTTAGCAAATGCCTCCGCTACCTCGATAAGTGCACCTGTACCTGATGCATTGTCTACTGCGCCGTTATACACTTGGTCACCTGTTAGGCTAGTATCTTTACCTAAGTGATCCCAGTGTGCGGTATAAAGAATATGCTCATCAGGTTTACTGCTACCCGGTAAAGTCGCGACAAAGTTATATGATACCGACTTTTTTACCGTATTTTTCACTGCAATAGAAGCGTTTAAATCGCCCATATCGACATGATAACTTCCCTTGGCAGCCTCAGCTTTGGCTTGCTCGAAGTTCAAGCCAGCGTTAGTAAATAACTCTTTCGCTACTTCGCTATTTACCCAGCCTTCGACAGCAACCCGGCCTTTATTTAAATCCTCTCGAACAAAACCAAACTGAGGGCCAGTCCAAGAATGTTCAACCACCGACCAGTTGTATGATGCGGGCGCGGTTTCATGAATAATAATGGCACCTTCAGCACCCTGACGACTCGCTTCTTCATATTTGTATGTCCAACGACCGTAATAAGTCATCGCATTACCATTAAATAGCGCTGGATCTTGAGTGGCAAAGCCAGGGTCGTTAACCAAAATAACCACTGTTTTGCCTTTAACGTTTAAGCCCTCGTAATCGTTCCAGTTGTATTCAGGTGCATTAACACCGTAGCCAACAAAAACTAACTCAGAGTCTCTAAGTTGTTCAAATTCACTAATGCGGCTAGAGCCCATCACCATTTCGGGTCCATATTGATAGTCTTTACCACCAATGGATAGTGTCATGTCTGGTGATGCCTCAATTGACACCATAGGTACGGCTTGTAAGAAACTGTCACCGTTGCCTGGCTTGAAACCAACCGTCGTTAATTGTTGAGTCAGGTAGTCAAGCGTTAACTCTTCTCCTTTGCTTGACGGCGCACGCCCTTCAAATTTATCTGAGGACAGCACTTTAATATGATTAATCAGTTGTTCTTTATTAATGCTTTGATAACTCGCTGTAACATCTGTTGTTGTATTTGTTGTTACAACATTTTTAGTGCCACAGCCACTTAATAGAGCAAAAGTCAGTAAGGTTAAACCGGTTATTTTTTTCATTTTTTATTCTTTTATTGAGAATGACGCATGATTATAAACAGATCTTGGCATACCTAGATACATTTACTTGTCAAACTCGCGTGGACAAATTTTTAAAACCCATTTAATTTTATGTTTTTTCACAATACAGGCTGAACTTCACATGATTTTTGCTAGATATAGAAGACATTAGCCGCAAAAGCTTTTTACATTTTATAATAAACCACTTTTGTCATTTTACTGATGCTTCTCTGTAATATTTAAGTGATAACAAGCATTTAAAATTTGTATTTCCTAAAACTATAAAACTATGAAACTATGGGATGTTAATCTAAATATGAGAGTGATGGGAATGAAAATTCACAAAACCAGTTTGTTTATATGGTTACTAGTCGTAATATCAGGTAACGCCTTCGCTGAAACTCTTCCATTTGTACCCGTTGATTTTAATGTTCCTGCGGTATTTGAAAATAAGGACTTTAGAATTAGAACCCTCACAGTTAGCGACGTTGTCAAAGATTATGATGCAGTAATGTCGAGTCTAGATCACTTACAAGGTGTATTTGGCCCAAATTCCACGTGGCCATTACCAGATTTATCGCTTGAACAAGACTTAATTGATTTGGGGTGGCACCAGAAGGAATTCCAAATGAGATCATCATTTGCTTACACAGTAGTTACTCTAAATGAAGAACGTGTTATAGGGTGTATCTATATATTCCCGACAAGCAAGGGTGATTTTGACGCGAGTATTACAATGTGGGTTCGTGCGGATGTAGTAAAAGATAAATACGATACGATTCTTTTTAATACCGTCAAGGATTGGCTTGCTGCGGATTGGCCTTTTACAAAACCTGCGTACCCTGGAAGAACTATTACATGGCAAAAATGGTCGTCATTGTAGAGTGAGCCCATCGAAAGTGAGACCGTTACATACATAACATACGAATTAATTCTATTACGGGCCATTGGCCCTTCGTTCGACTCTCTAAAGCACACTGCTTATTAGGGTGTTAACATACAAAAAAGGTGCCGGTATGCGACAAAAATTACCCATACTATATTTAGTGATATTCCTAGGAGCATGTGCTGGACCCAATACAAGCATTGATGAAAGAACAGCCACCAGCGATACCATTACGGGTAAAGCAGAATTAATAATAGAGGCATTTTATTCTTTTGATCCGTCTCAACTAAGGCCATTACTGCTTAGTGCTCAAGAGTCTTTGCCTGTAATTATGTATTATCAAGGTTGGGCCGAGGGTGGAAATTACCAGGTCTTGGAACGCAAATCATGTCTACAGATTGGCGTGGGGCGAGTTGAATGTTCAATTACCGTCGAAGATGATCCAGTGCTTGCATTGGGAACAGGTTATAAAGTAACGGACACGTTTGAAATCGTATTTAACAATGGTGAAGTTACTTCCGTAGACACAAGCTCAGATGATCAACAAGTCTACTATGATGCTAGAAAGTGGGTTGAAGGCAATCTTCCAGAGCTGATAGAGGTGCCCTGCAAGGGCGCTTTTGGTGACGGGCTTACGCCTGGAGATTGTGCAAGAGCAGTGGTAGAAGGTTTTGCCCAATTTGCTGCAAGCGATGACTTTTCTATGGCCAAATATTCTGTAACTACCAACTCAACTAGTGCTTATTCTATAGTGCCTCATTGGCCGGATGTGCCAAAAAACTTTTCCATGGGACAAGCAACGGGAGTTGCCGTTGACTCTCACAATCATGTGTTTATTTTCCACCGAGCAAGTCGTGAATGGGTTGACCCCTTTCCTATTGAGACCATTAGTGAAGATACCGTACTTATGTTTGACGGTGATACGGGAGAGCTAAAAAATAGTTGGGGTGGCGGGCTTTTTATTATGCCGCATGGACTTTCGGTAGACAAAGACAACAATATTTGGCTGACAGACGTTGGCTCACAACAAATTCATAAGTTATCACATGATGGCGAGTTACTGTTAAGCATTGGCGAAGCGGGTGTCATTGGAAATGATAACACCCACTTTGGTCTACCTTCTGATCTCACTATTCTAGCCGACGGTAGCGTGTACGTAAGTGATGGCTACGCCAATACGCGCATTATTAAATTAGACTCATCAGGAACGTTTAACATGCAGTGGGGAACCCCTGGTGATCAATCTGGAGCGTTTGACTTGCCTCATGGGATTGCCGCAAACAATAATCGTATTTATGTAGCCGATAGGGGAAATTCGAGACTGCAGATTTTTGACAACCAAGGGGCATATATTACAAAATGGAAGGCAGAGCAAGTGGGGCGACCGTATGGCGTAGCGGTATCTGGGGATGAAAAAGTCTTTATTATCGATGGTGGAGACCAGCCTTATAATACGCGTTCTAGAGTCGTGATTCTTGATACGGAGGGTAAGGTACTTGATAGCTTTAGCGCTGAAAATGAGTCAGATCTCAACAATCTTGGACATGATATCGCTTTAGGGGCAGATGGCGCTGTTTACGTTGTTGATGCATGGGCGCGCAGTGTGAGGAAATACACCAGTAAAAAATAATAATATTGATGACGGCAAACACCATTCAACAAATAAAAATGAAGCCGAAAAAAGTGCTTATGCTACTCGTTGACTGGCATTCAATCAGACAGCATTGGCTAAATATTATTACTTTACTGCCGGCAAAAGCCTATCAAATTGGTGTGGAGACGAATAAAACAGAAATACGCTACAAAAACTTGATCGATAAATGGCTGGTTACAAAAGCTCAAACCAAAAAGTAAAATTTGTGTTTCCTAAAACTATGAAACTATGAAACTATGAGATATTAATCATGTATACAATGTGCAGCTATCTCTCATGCGTCGACAAGAAATAAAGGCTTGATTGTTAGGTGTAATGCTCAAAAATAAATAATCAGAGGAATTCTATGAAATATGCATTAACTGAAAAATGCAGCATTGTTATACTTTTTTTAGTTGTCAGTGGTTCAGTGATTGCCGGTTCTACTCAATCTTCATTTGAAAAAGATGCACGTACCCTAGATGGAATAATTGGTGCGTACTACAGGCTTGTATCTGGAGCAGAAGGGTTTAAATACAATGCAAAAATTGATAGGTTTTTGCATGCCCCAAACGCAATAATCACTCGGTTCACTGAAACCGGCGAATTCCAGCGTCATACCTTGTTAGAGGAACAAAAATCTTTAGAAAAACCTTATGCAGAGGGTTTTTACGAAATTGAAACACATCGAACAGCTCAGCGCTATGCTAATCTAGCGCATGTCTGGAGTACCTATGAAATGCGAGCAACTCCAGACGGTAAGGCATTTAAAAAAGGCATTAATAGTATCTCCTTATATTTCAAAGATGGCCGATGGTGGATTGCCTCATGGAGCACCCAATCCGAGGGCGCCAACAAAATACCGGAACAATACCTGCCAAAAACCAGGTAACCAATTAAGCAAGCGAGAAGCCATAACCGATATAAAGGGCTTTTCATGAAGGTTAACTGCTATCAAAAAAATAATTTAGTTAATTGATTAAAAGTAATGATATTGAAAATTAAATTAAACACGCTACAGGGATAAAATTGATGACCACAAACACCATTCAAAAAATAAAAATGAGTACGAAAAAAGTGTTTATTCTACTCGTTTTACTGGTATTTAATCAGGCAGTATTGGCTAACGAGTATGATCTTACTGCCGCCAAAAGTATATTAAATGGCTATGTGAATACTAATAAGCTTGCTGGAGGGGTTATTCTGGTAATGAAAGATGGCGAAGAGCTTTTACATTTTGCTTCGGGTATGCAAGATATTGAAGCAAACAAAGCCATGCAAGTCGATAGTGTTTTTCGCATCGCTTCTCAAACAAAAGCATTGACCGCTGTTGGCGTAATGATACTAAAAGATAGAGGTTTGTTAAAACTGGCCGATCCGGTATCCCAATATATACCTGCCTTTAAAAAAACAACCGTACTTGTAGTCAATGAAGACAAGTCTCATTCGATAGTGCCTGCACAGAGAGAAATTACTATCCACGATCTGCTGACTCACACTTCTGGCATAAGCTATGGTCGTGGGCCAATTGAAGAGCAATGGAAGTCGATAGGGCTTTATCGCTGGTATTTTGCTGATAAAGACCAAAGTATAGCGGAAGCTTTAGCGCCAATAACAACACTGCCACAACAAGCACAACCCGGTACAGACTTTGTTTATGGCCATAATTTTGATTTACTAGGCGTTATCATCGAAACAGTGGCGAATAAAAGCCTTAAAGATTTTTTTAAAGATGAAATTACTCATCCGTTAGGGATGAAAGACACCCATTTTTATCTACCGGCAAGTAAGAAAAATCGCCTTGCGGCAGTTTATAACTCAACTGATACAGTTATTAAACGAGCCGACGATGCCGATAAATCCAGTAATTTTAGGACAAGCCAAGGCCATTATGTTGAGGGCCCACAAAAAGCTTATTCTGGGGGGGGGGGGTTGCTTTCAACCGCTGGCGATTATGCAAAATTCTTATCGATGCTTCTGAACAAAGGCACCTTAAGTGGAACCAAGATTTTATCTCAAGCTTCGGTTGAAGAGATGATCAGTAACCAAACCCCTGACATTGCTATGCCAGCCTATCTCGAGGGTTATAGTTTTGGTTACGGTTTTGCGTTAACAATCGGTAAAGAAGGGGATTTAAAAGGTAAAACAATACGATACGAGTGGGGTGGTGCCTACAATTCAAAATATTATGTGCGGCCTGAAGACGGCGTCATAGTGGTTTATCTTACACAGCTAAGACCGACTAAAGATTTACAAGACTGGACTGAAATTGATGAGGCAATTAGCCTTGCCCTGGGGATAAAAAACGGATGATATTAATAGCCGATTAGGGCACAGTGAAACCATTAAGTAGTATACTGCTACCGATAAAAAGGTGAACCGGAAAGGGTTCGCCTTTTTATGTTGGTCTACCCCCTAACTATCATTTTTTCCATAGAGCGTGGTAATCGTTCTGCTTATCAGGGTAGGAGCTACCGAAAAATGTGTTTTATCTCTTGTCAACTACATACTTTGGCCACAAGCCAAACCACTGGCCCAAGCAAATTGAAAGTTATAACCACCAAGCCAGCCTGTGACATCAATCACCTCACCAATAAAATACAAGCCAGAAGATTTTTTAGCTTCAAAGGTTTTAGACGATAACTCATCAGTATTAACGCCGCCTAAGGTCACTTCGGCTGTTCGGTAACCCTCCGTGCCATTAGGTTTTATTTTCCAGGCCTGAATATACTGGCTCAATGCGGCTATTTCAGCATGGTCGAGTTGGTTAATATTTTTATCCGGAATATCGTTACTGGTAATTAACGACTCAATGAAGCGTTTGGGTAATATTGTTGATAACTGATTTTTTAATGACTTTTGCCCTTGATTTACTCGCCAATCATTAATGAGGACTTCCAGACTTTTTTCGGGTAATAGGTCGATAGTAACTGCTTGGCCTGCACGCCAAAAAGATGATATTTGTAAAATGGCAGGACCTGATAAACCCCGATGGGTAAAGAGGATGTTTTCTTTAAATGTTGTGCCATCGTCACTAGACACTTCGGTCGGTATACTGATACCAGACAAGCCATCAAAACGATTTTTATCGTGATCGTGTAAGGTAAAAGGCACTAATGCCGGCGTTGTCGGTAAGATATTTAAACCAAATTGTTCGGCAATTTTATAACCAATGGGGCTGGCGCCAAGCTTCGGCATGGTTAAACCGCCAGAGGCGACAACCAGCGAGGTACAAGTGTACGTTGCTCCGGTGGTTTTTACCTGATAGCCGGACGCTGTTTTACTCACCGCCAGTACTTCATTGCGCAGGTGAACTTCCACACCGGCCCAATCACACTCGGTCATTAATACATTAACAATGTCTTGGGCACTGTCGTCGCAAAATAATTGGCCCAGGGTTTTGTGGTGATAATTGACCCCATGACGCTCGACTAACTCGATAAAGTCTTGCGCGGAATAGCGACTTAACGCAGATTTGGCAAAGTGTGGGTTGTTACAAATATAATGCTCAGCGCGGGCGTTTTCATTGGTGAAGTTACAACGGCCACCACCACTGATCAGTATTTTACGTCCAGGTTTTTTGCCCATATCAACGACAACGACTTTTTTACCTTTATAACCGGCTGTTGCAGCGCACATTAAACCCGCGGCACCTGCGCCAATAATTAATATGTCTACCTGCAAAGTATTTTCCACTGTTAAAAAATTAATCACTTATTATATCTTGATTTAACGTTGTGATAAAAGTGTTGGTGATCAAAAAAAGCTTGAAGTAAACCTTTAGGTCTATTTTTTGATGTTAACCTTCAGAATTGGTCATTATACTATTAGTGGGCGTCCCTTTTGCCATTTCTGCTAAATCTTTATCGACAAAAAATAAGGCGTGGCCGTCATGACCAACCAAATTAATTTTATCGAGTACGCTCTTAAATAAGGTTTCTTCTTCGTGTTGCTCAGCAATATACCATTGTAAAAAATTGAAGGTTGAGTAATCTTGATTAGAAAAAGCTTGATGAGCTAATTCGTTGATTTTAATTGTTATTTCACATTCATGTTGATAGGTTTTTTCAAAGACATCGGCGAGTGAATCAAATGTGTGTGGTGGCGCTTCAATAGCACCTAAAATGGGCAGTGCACCAGTTTCACTGACATAAGTGAATAAACGTTTCATATGGTCCATTTCTTCAGCGGCATGTTTGCGCATAAATGTTGCGGCACCTCCAAAGCCTTTCTCTTCACACCAGGCACTCATTTGTAAGTACAAGTTTGAAGAGTAAAACTCTAAGTTAATTTGTGTGTTTAGCTGTTTGACCATTTCAGGTGTTAACATGGTGAGGCCTCATCAATAAATAATGTGCAAAGATTGCCTATGCTAATAGGGTGATATAAGTACTACCTGGTTATTTTCGTAAAATACTAAAAATACAACCAGGTAAAAAGTTCGGATGGTTATTTTTATAGTCAGCTTTATAGGTGACTTAAAATAAATTCAGCCTTACTTACTTCAAATTCATTGCCTTTTTCAATATATAAATGAGAGACAACGCCATTATCAATCACCATAGCGTAACGTTGTGAACGAACACCACCAAAGGCGGCTGTGTCCATGGTTAAACCCAAGGCTTTGCTGTAACTGCCATTACCGTCGGCCAACATCATAATGTTGTCAGCATTTTGCGCTTCACCCCAGGCATTCATTACAAACGCATCATTTATCGATAAACAAACAATTGTGTCTATCCCTTTGGCTTTCAATTGGTCTGCTAAAACCACGTAACCAGGTAAATGTGACACCGAGCAGGTCGGTGTAAAGGCTCCAGGCACGGCAAATAACACGACTTTTTTATTGGCAAAAAGTTCAGTGGTTTGATGGGTGACCATATTACCGTTGACTAATTGAGATAATTCGCCTGACGGCATTGGACTATTTTCTTCGATCATAAAATGCTTCTTATTTTAGTGTGAATGATGTGAATGGTTAACAGGCCGAGGCATGTTTTACCCTGCACTTAACGTATGCCTTTACCATAAATTATTTAACATTAAAGGTATGACTCATGTCATTTTAGGATATTGAGTGAGGTCATGCATCTATTTATCAGGAAAAATTTATAAATTAATTCTTTAGTTGAAGGGATATTATAAAAGTATTTTTATTGGATCAGCGCCGCATTGGCTGATATTGCCAAGGGCTACTATAACTGGCTCATTGATTATTTTTAGGAATGGCCTGATTAACGTAGACATCAAATCGATTTTTTTTCATCTTAATACTGGTTGACGGTACTTTTCCATGCAATGGCGGAGCATAACTTGGTCGCTTGACGACGACACGATATTTGGCAAGCTTAAGCGCGGGTTCAAGTAAGTCATCGGCATCAAGGTCTTCACCGACGAGTGATTGAAATACTCGCATTTCTTTTTTAACTAATGCGGACTTTTCACGATGTGGATACATAGGGTCGAGATAAATAACATCTGGTGGCTGAGCCAACTCAATGTTTTGAAGGGTAGAACCATGAATTAACGTAATGTTGTCAGTGATTAATTGGCCTATTTCACTATTGAGCTTGCCACGTTCAATGCCATCATCAAGTAGGGCTGCCACTATTGGCATCCGCTCCATTAATGTCACTTTACAGCCTAAGCCCGCTAATAAAAAACCATCACGACCTAAGCCTGCCGTAGCGTCTAATACATGGGGAGTAAAACCATGTTTTAGACCAATCGCTTTAGCAATATCTTGACCTCTGCCGCCACCAAATTTACGACGATGAGCAACGGCACCATCAGCAAAGTCTACCCTTATCGCACCTAATTTAGGTTCATCAAGCTTACAAAGCTCTAAGCACTGATCGTTTACTTGCAATAAAAAGGTTAATTCTTTATGACGGCCAGCGGCCTGGCAATCACCTATATAGGGTAACTTCCACTTTGCAGCAATTCTCTTTGCTTGATTAGCATCTGATGAGTGAACATAGGCAACAGCGATATTTGGAGTCATTGTGTTGAATTTAATAGCGAAGAATTGATACACAGATAATAACAGAGAGGAGAATAGGGCCACTAATTATTTTAGCGACTATTTGCAAAAATATTTTCTGAGTCGTCAATGATAATAGCTTAGTCATCAGTCTGAGTTAAATTTTCTAACTCGCTAACAAAGCCCCCTTAAATCTCAGCTAACATTTAAGGAGGCAAAATTGATTAAGTAATAGTTGCCTGCGGTCTATGCCGCATGAATATGATTATCACCGGTAGCGAAAGCGATTAGACGACTTAATTGGTTAAGTGATAAATCACATTCTTGTTGCCATTGATTAAAGCTTGTTTGAATAGCCAATAAACTTTTTTTACTTTGTATGCCGCCATCAATAATATGGTGCGCTCGAAAGTATGCTTCAATATCTCGTGTTAATAAAAAAGTGTCCTTGCCTAAGGCTCTTAACGCGTAAGGTCCGGTGTTTCCGCCTAATCGTTGACCATTTTTTTTCAAATAATCCCATAAACCAATCAGATCTTCACTGGGCCATTTAGCCAAAAACTCACTGAAACTATGGCCATTTTGCTGCTCTTCAAAGATCATTTGAGCATTGGCTTTAATGGTTTTTACTTTATTATAATTACGGATGATTTTCGGATCTGCTGCCTTTCGTTCCATCATTTCTTCTGGCATCATTAAGACTTTAGCAATGTTGAAATTAAAAAAGCTGTCTTCAAAATTGGCCCATTTGTTTTCTACCACTCGCCAAACAAAACCGGATTGGAACACTTTTTTACTAAAAGCGGATAAAATACGGTCGTCGCCAAGTGATGTTATTGTTTGGCTGTGGTTTTCATAGCCCAATAAATGTTGCAGAGCCTTTGTGCCACCTTTACGAACGGCAGCGCGCTGATACAAACTATCAAATGATTCTAAAACGCCATTATTCTCCATTAACGTTTCCTACAACCTCAGCGGGTAATGCTTTAATACCACAATGATTTAGTAGTGCTGCAATATTGGGTTCTCTTCCTCTAAAGGCTTTAAATAACTGACTGGGCTCTTCACTACCACCTTTTTCTAAAATATTGCTTAGAAAATCTTGGCCAATAGTTGTGTTAAAAATGCCTTCTTCTTCAAAGCGAGAAAAAGCATCAGCGGACAATACTTCTGCCCATTTATAGCTGTAATAACCTGCGGCATAACCACCAGCAAAGATATGGCCAAAACCATGTTGAAAACGATTGAAATCCGGGGCTTTAATGACTGAATATTGTTCTCGAACCTCATTTAATAAGTGCTGAATATGTTGACTGTTATTGGTAGCATCAGGGTTGTAAGTAGCATGCATTTTAAAATCAAAAATACTGAATTCAATTTGACGGAGCATTTGCATAGCCGACTGGAAGTTTTTTGCTGCAAGCATTTTATCTAAGATCGCTTGTGGTAATGGTTCACCGGTTTCAAAGTGGCCTGAGATAAAACTCAGGGCTTCAGGTTGCCAGCACCAGTTTTCTAAAAATTGACTCGGTAATTCAACGGCATCCCAAGGCACACCATTAATGCCGGCAACACCACTGACATTAATTTGCGTCAACATATGGTGTATGCCATGGCCAAACTCATGAAACAAGGTGACAACTTCATCGTGAGTAAATAATGCTGGTTTATCGCCTACCGGGCCATTAAAGTTACAGGTTAAATAAGCAACAGGGAGTTGAATGCTGCCATCGGTTAATTCTCGGCGACCAATGCAGTCGTCCATCCATGCACCGCCACGTTTTTTATCACGGGCATATAAGTCTAAATAAAAACTGCCTCGTTGTTGGTTTTCTTGGTCAAACACATCATAAAATGTGACATCACTATGCCAAGTGTCAATATCATTACGTTGTTTGATGGTCAAACCAAATAAGCGATGAACCACTTCAAACAATCCAGAAACCACTGTTTTTTCTGGAAAATACGGACGAAGTTCTTCCTCTGAAATTGAATAAAGATTCTGTTTGAGTTTTTCGCCATAATAGCTCAGATCCCATGCTTGCAACGTTTGTTGATTAAATTCTTTTTGGGCGAAGTCAGTGAGTTCTTTAATGTCTTGTTGACCTTGGTGTTTAGATTTTATCGCTAGGCCTTCTAAAAAATTCAGCACTTCATCAGTTGAGGAGGCCATTTTGGTGGCAAGTGATTTCTCCGCAAAGTTATCAAAACCTAATAAATGCGCAAGTTCATGACGAAGGGCTAATAATTCGTTCATAATGGCGCTATTATCAAATTGTCCACCATTGGGACCCTCTTCGGAAGCGCGAGTGACAAAACCCCGGTAAAGCGCTTCACGTAATTTCTGATTATCACAATACATTAAAACGGGTAAGTAACTTGGCATATCAAGGGTAAATAAATAGCCTGTTTGTTCTTTGGCTGCTGCTCGGGACTTTGCGGCTTCTTTCGCACTATCAGGTAAGCCGGTTAACTGACTTTCATCATCAATAGTCACAGTAAATGCTTCAGTTGCATCGAGGACATTATTACCAAAAGAGGAGCCAAGCTCAGACAACCGTGTCACTATTTTACCGTAACGTTTTTTATCTTCGTCATTTAAGGCGATTCCTGACAAGGTAAAGTCACGCAAGGCATTGTTGATGACTTTCTGTTGAGCAATGCTTAGCGTTTGGTATTCTTCACTGTTGCTCAGTTGTTGGTAAGCCTCGAACAATGCTTGGTTTTGACCAACAAAAGTACTGTATTCTGATAATAGCGGCAAACACTCCTCATAGGCTTGACGCAAGGCATCACTGTTGACTACCGAATTCATGTGCGAAACAGGGGACCATAATTTTGTTAAAACATCATCACTTTCATCAATAGGCATTACCAAGTTCTGCCAAGTAAACGGTTGATTATTACTTAACACATGAGTAAGTGTTTTTTTACAATTACTAATCGCTTGTTCAATGATTGATTTTGTATGCTCAGGTTTGATTTGAGAGAACTTGGGTAGTACCTGTGCTGAGAGTGGTTGTGATGCATTAGTCATAATAATCATTAATTGAGAGATAATGTTATAGATGTAATAGCTAAGAAGGCATTATTCAAGGGCTTATTGTGAAATGTTTTTTTTAATGAGTTGTTTTAATAACAACTATAGAAAATACTGCAGTTTTGAGGTGGTTTTTGAGTTACTCATGCGTTGGCAAAGTGCTGAGGGTATTATTTCTCCTAATCAGTTCATTCCACTAGCAGAAGAGTTGGGCTTAATTATTAAAATGACAGAGTCAGCGATGGATAGGGATTAACAGATTTAAAAGAGTGGATTGATGTGCGGGATAATTTATATATATCAGTAAATATTGCACGATAGCACTTCGCCAAATATAGCTTATTACCCTATGTCGAAAAATTATTGAGTCATAATCATTACCAGCAAAGTAATTAAAATTAGAAGTCACGGAGAGTGTCTTTATGTATGAGTCTGAAAAAACTAGTCAGTCGAGTATGCTTTATCAAAACTAGGGATTAAATTATCACTTGATGATTTTGGTTATTCTTCATTATCTTATTTAAAACGATTACCTTTATATGTGATTAAAATTGATAAAAGTTTGTTTCCGGAATTGGCATTAATCAGGCTGATGAAGCTATTGTCGAGTCTACTTTAGCTTTAGCTAATCAGCTTAATATGAAATATGTCGCTGAAGGGGTTGAAACGAAGAACAGTCTGCATACTTAGTCTCTAAAAATTGCAATTATGTTCAAGGGTACCCCTACTCAAAGTCGGTGTCTGCCAAAGACATTATAAAAACACTGATCATTGATTATAAATAAAAAGGAGTTAGTGGTGAGGCTTTTACTGCCTAGCAGCCTTGAAAACGCTTAGTAATGCCCACATAATATTATGATCGATATTCAGTAATAATGAGTTCTATTCATGACACAAACAACACCAGAACATTTTGATTTTTTAGCAATAGGCGCAGGCAGTGGTGGTATTGCTTCAGCAAATAGAGCGGCTAAGCATGGACAAAAAGCGGCGGTAATTGAAGCAAAAGTTATTGGTGGTACTTGTGTTAATGTTGGCTGCGTGCCTAAAAAGGCGATGTGGTATGCTGGACAAATTGCTGACGCACTTCATTATGCTGCTGACTTTGGTTTTAAAGCGCCTTTACAATCGTTTGATTGGGCAGCGTTAGTTAAAAACAGAGAGGAGTATATCGACCGAATTCATCTTGCTTATCAACGAGGTTTTGATAGCAATGGTGTTACAGTTATTGATGGTTTTGCTAAATTTATCAATAAAAATACTGTTGAGGTAGATGGCAAACTTTACACGGCCGACCATATTGTTATTGCGACGGGTGGTCGGCCTAAAGCGCCAAGTATCGAAGGTGCTGAATTTGGTATCGACTCAGATGGTTTCTTTGCCCTAACTGAGCAACCTAAATCAGTAGCCGTTGTTGGTGCCGGTTATATTGCTGTTGAGTTGGCGGGTGTATTTAATGCGCTAGGCAGTAAAACAAGCTTGGTGGTACGTAAAGAAAAACCACTACGTAGCTTTGATGACATGTTAAGTAATACCCTTGTTGAGCAAATGGAACGACATGGTCCTCATTTGTATAATCACAGCACGCCAGAACGTATTGAAAAACTAGCCAATGGCCGTTTAGTGATTCACCTAACCAATGGTAAAGCACTTGAACCGGTTGATACATTAGTCTGGGCAATAGGTCGCGAACCGGCGACAGATAAAATCAACCTAGCATCGGCAGGCGTTGAGCTAAATGATCAAGGTTTTATTCCAACGGATAAATACCAAAATACGAATGTTAATGGCATTTATGCTGTTGGAGACAATACCGGTAGAGCACAATTAACGCCCGTTGCGGTTGCTGCTGGTCGCCGTTTAGCTGAACGCTTATTTAATAATAAACCGGATGAACATCTTGATTACTCTACAATAGCTACCGTGGTTTTTAGTCATCCTGTTATTGGTACCGTTGGCTTGACTGAGCAAGAAGCTGTTGACCAGTATGGCGAAGACCATATTACCGTTTACAACTCTCAGTTTACAGCCTTGTATCAAGCGATCACCACAGATTATCGCGATCCAACACGAATGAAGTTAATTTGTACTGGGCCAGAAGAAAAAATAGTAGGTATACACAGTATTGGTTTTGGTAGTGATGAGTTATTACAAGGTTTTGCAGTGGCAATGAAAATGGGTGCGACTAAAGCTGACTTCGATTCTACTATTGCGATTCATCCAACTTCTGCTGAAGAATTTGTCACTATGTAGACACCATCTTTATCGAAAATATTAAGGCGTTATTATGAAATATCACGCCATCATCAGTCTATAGTATGCTCCAGAGCATTAACCATTATTAACTGGCCTGTTAGATGATAACGAGCCAGTTAATAATATCTTAGTTTTTGCTGAGATATAAATGTTTGGAGTAAACCACCAAAAAGCTAAAGGTACGGTTTAACAAAAACGTTAACATATTAAGCAAGTCTTACATTATAAACACCAATACTTCCCTATTACTTCCCTATTTTTTGCACATTGTTTGCATATTTTATTGTTATCTTTGTCTAAACGTAATAAATGAAAAAATTCATTATGAAGTGTCCAAAAATCATTTTAAAAAAATCAAAAATACTAGCTGTATTAAGCTTATTAATACTTACCTTGCCGGCCTGCAATAGTAAAAGTAGTAATGAAAGTACGGCTGAAACAGCGATTAATAGCCAACCTGTTGCAAATGCTGGTGTTGATCAAAGTGTTATAAATGAAGTGACCGTAAACCTAAGTGGAGATAGAAGCAGCGATATTGATGGTGACACACTCAGCTATATATGGCAGTTCGATTCTAAGCCGATTGATAGTTTGGCTAGTTTAATAAATGCGCAATCGTCAACACCTGAGTTTTTTTGTGATATCGAAGGCGTTTATGTGCTGAACTTAACGGTCAACGACGGGACGATAAATAGTATGGCGGATCAGGTAACAATAACAGCAAGTCCTGTCATAAATTTAGCACCAATAGCCCACAGTAATAACCTGACCACGACCGTCAATAATACGGTGACGATTGAATTGATAGCGACAGATACTGAAAATAATCTTCTTACTTATATGATTGAGCATGACAGTGGTAATGGCTCATTAACCTTGGATAATAATAGGATTACTTATCAACCAAATAGCGGCTATACAGGCGTTGATAGCTTCACTTTTTTCGTCAATGACGGCAGTAATGATTCCAATATTGCTACCGTTAACATTGAAATATTAGCACTAAGTGAAACAACCAGCTTGATTGACGGATCTACCGTAACAACAAGTGAACTGGTGAATCTGGGCAATTTACTTTACAACGACGCTAATTTATCAAACCCGATTGGCCAGTCATGTGCGAGTTGTCATTCTCTCAATACAGGCTTTGATGACCCAAACACCTCCAATCCAACATCGGTTGGCGCTGATGGTTTCAGCTTTGGCACACGAAATTCGCCTACTGCCAGTTATACTGCACATATTCCAGCACCAACGCAGCAAGGAAATGGACCTCAAAGGCAATTAATTGGAGGCTTATTTCTGGATGGTCGTGCTCAGTCATTAGAAGAGCAAGCGAAAGGTCCTTTCCTCAATGCCATAGAAATGGGGAATACGACAGAAAGTGAGGTTATAGCTAAAATTGCTAGCAGCTCTTACGCCACTGAATTTGAGTTACTCTTTGGTGAGTCAATACTCGATGATACCGAACGTTCATATAACTATGTCGCAGATGCGATTGCTGCTTTTGAGAGAACAAGTATATTTTCTCCATTTAGTTCTATCTTTGATCAAGTGCAAGCGGGCAACGCAAATTTCACAGCAGCAGAAACCCGTGGACAAACTATTTTTAATAACAAAGGTGACTGTCGTCGCTGTCATCATAGTGATGATGGCGCTGAAATATTTTCTGACTTTTCATTCAAAAATATTGGTGTGCCGAGTAACCAACAATTACCTGCATTCTTTGCTGATCCTAACTTTGTTGATTTAGGCTTGGGCGCTCAAAGTGGTAATGCAATAAATAATGGCGAATTCAGAACATCAACCTTGCGAAATATTGCCAATACAGCGCCTTATATGCATAACGGGGTATTTACTACGCTAAGAGAAGTTATCAACTTTTATAATACCCGTGACACGACTTTTTTAAAGCAACCAGAAGTTAATCAGAATGTCGATCAAGGTGGGCGTATTGGCGAGTTAGGTCTAACAGATAATGAAATTGACGACTTAGTTATTTTTTTAGAGGCGTTAAGTGATCAATAGCAATTCAAATTCAGTTAGTACTGCAGCAACAATGAGTGATATAACTTGTCAGTTAATGTTTATCGCGGTTTATAAATTGTTGTCTAACGAAATATGAAAATACTGACTAAAATTATTATTGCCTTATCGCTAACAAGCTTTTTAATACTCAGCGCATTGTTTGCTGTAATGCAATGGAGCTTTGACCGGGGTATGCTCGATTATGTTAATCAAAAACAGCTCGCGAGTTTACAGTTGTTTAGTGAAAATTTGGTGCAGTTTTATCGACAAGAAAACACCTGGCAGCCCTTATTAGCAAAAATTAAACAGAGACCAAGAGAGCGACTCCCTAAGCACTCAGCTAAGACACAAAACTTAGCGAAACATGGCAAACCTCAGCCAAACCGTAATAATCGTAACCCAAACAGAAGGCCTGTTAGTGCAATTTGGCTTCACATACTTAATCTGTCGGAACAAGGTGTGAAATTGCCTGATGATGTTGCTCTTTATCTAACAGAGGATCGATTTTCATTGCCGGGTGAATTACCAAACACTATAAAAGGTCGACATCATAGGCTTGAGCCGCGATTGCCTAAGTCTTCTAAGTTGAGCGCTGATTTTTCATTAGGTCCGGAAGATAATAATGTGGGTTTAAAACCGACATTACTGGACCGAAATAGAAGCATTTTAATTGGCCGCTTTACTGAAAACTTTAGTGTAAAAAGCATCGAACTTGATGGTGGCATAATTGGCTATTTAGCACTTCCCCCAACAAAGCACCTGAGTGATGCCTTTGATATTGCTTTTATTGAGGAAACACAACAGAACTTATTTTATACCTTTATTGTGATTTTTGCCTTGATTATCATTATTGCACTGCCTTTATCACGACATTTTATCATGCCGATTAAACGTTTAGAACGGTCAATGCGGTTACTGAACAAAGGTGATTTCAATGTTAAGCTCAATGTTAAGGGTAAAGATGAACTTGCCTCTTTGTCGCTAAATTTTAATGATTTAACTGAGAGTTTGGTCCAAAACTCAACGTCACGTAAACGTTGGTTAGCTGACATTTCTCATGAATTGCGAACACCTATTGCTATTATTAAAGGTGAGATAGAGGCGATAGAAGATGGTATTCGAGCTTTTGATCAGCAGAGTTTAACCTCGCTGTCAGAGGAGGTTATTCATTTACAAAAATTAGTCGATGACTTAACTGAGCTGTCGAATGCTGAAATTGGTACGATAAGTTATGATAAAACCAATCTTGATTTAGTTGCCTTGCTTAAGCAAAATATATTGCGGCACCAGACTAAAGCCAACGCTGCAGGGTTATCGTTACAGAACAAAATAAAGGCAAAAAAATTAATGATTTGGGCAGATGAGACTCGAATAAATCAATTGTTTGATAATTTAATAAATAACAGCATTAAATACACTGATGCCCCAGGTAAAATAGTCATTACCCTGTCGAAAGAAAAAAATAAGGTAATAATAATGATCAATGATACTTTACCTAATGTGCCAAGTGCGTCATTACATAAATTATTTGAACATTTATATCGTGTAGAAAGTTCTAGGAATAGAAAAACAGGAGGCTCAGGCTTAGGCTTAGCTTTGTGCAAAAATATTGCCCAAGCCCATCATGGTCAAATAACCGCTAGTGAGTCACCTCTCGGTGGATTAAGTATTTCTTTTACACTACCTTTAGTTACCCCTTAGCCAATAAAAAATCAATAGCAGGATAATAATGGCTCATATACTGATAGTTGAAGACGAAGAAAAGTTAGCGAAAATAATGGCTGACTACCTACAACAGGCGGGGTATAAAACGTCAATTTTATTGGACGGTCTCGAGGTGATAAAGGCAATAGAAACTCAATCAATTGATCTTGTCTTGCTTGACCTCATGCTGCCAGGTAAAGACGGCTTGACCTTATGCCGAGAGTTACGAGAGTTTAGTGATATCGCCATTATAATGTTAACGGCAAGGGTAGAAGAAATAGACCGTCTGTTGGGCTTAGATATTGGTGCAGATGATTACATTTGTAAACCTTACTCACCGCGTGAAGTGGTCGCACGTGTTAAGGCTGTTTTAAGGCGTATCTCAGTAAAAAAAAACAGTTGCTCTAGTATACTAACCCTTGATAGTGACGCTTATCAGGTAAAAGTGTATCAACACGTGATTGCGTTAACGGCGATTGAATTTAACTTACTTAGAATTCTCAATAACAAACCCGGTAGAATATACTCACGTGCACAATTGATTGATTTAGTTTACCAAGACAATCGAATAGTTAGTGAGCGCACTATTGACAGCCATATTAAAAAGCTGCGCAAAAAACTTAATACTGTTGAAACCGAGAATGAATTGGTGCAGTCAGTTTATAGTGTGGGTTATAAATTGATTTTATCTTAACCTTAACTATTTCCCTAAAAATCAATATGGTTAGAGAGTAAGCTAAGTAACAGGTTTTGCAAAGTGCCGGTAGAAAGGAGAGGAAAGATAGCGTTAAAACTAAACTGTGGGTAATAACAGTTTAGTTGCAATTAAGTTAATCACCTTCATTAGCTTCTTTGGTAAATAACCAGAAAGTATTTTTTCTTGTTGCTGTAAAAGTTGGTGTTCGGTTGATGTGACGGCAATAAAACAACTGAGTTGCTTTTGTTTTTCATTATAGTAGCTGAAAACATCATCAGAAAAACAAGTTAATTCGCCGCCATGGCTTTGCGTTTTTTGAAAGTCAAAATCTGTGGGAGACTGCAAATATAAGCTTATTAATAGGATATTTTCTTCCTCTCCATACCAACCTGCAGCCAAAGTTTTAAAATTTAGTTGTATTTCCAGTTTATTGACAATGCGTTTTATCGTTACAAACTCATCTAATAGTTCATCACTGATACTAATGGATATTGGTAAATTTGTGCTCATAATACGTTTCTATTCCGTGTGTAAGGTTATTAATATGCTGTTAAACGTTATCGTTCATCTGGATCTTCTAGCCAACTAATTCAATATCCAAACTTTCTAATAAGTTTACGGCTTCATGGCGTGAAAATTTAGCTTTATTGATGATGTTGTTATTAATATCAAGGTGGTAATTTATCGCGTCAATAAAATTGACTGACGTTAAGTTAGTTTGACTAAATAAGCTATTGGCAAAGTCACTGCCACTGAAGTTACCTTGAGTGAAATCACCTTCTCTGAAATCTACTTCATGAACTCTACACGAATCAAGCACCAACTCTTTTAACTCAAGTGCAAAAAAAGAACAGTCACTCATATTGCATTGCTGAAATTTAATCGGTGAGAATAAGGATAAATTCGGCCAACTCGCCTTAGTCCAATCTACGCCTATGACCTTTGAGTGTTCAAAAATGACATCATTAAACTGGCTATAAGCTATTACCACCAAACTTAAATTACACTTAATAAAACTACAATCAATAAATTTACACTGATTAAATATAGCATCACTGAAATTACACTCTGTAAATGTGCAGTCTTCAAACTCGATGGAATAGAGCGTTTGGTTACTTAAGCTTAGCGCTTTAAAATGGTAGGAGTGATAGGATTTTTTTTCAAGGTTAAAAGCTGTCATTTATTGTGAATTTTGGCCAAAAGTAATAATAGTTTAAGTTAAATAGCAATATAAAAACACCCTTCATATATTAAGGGGGCCGTTGATATCCTTTTGCACAAAATGTGCGCTGTTAATTAACCCATAAGGCGTACTGAGAAACATAATTTCCTAAATGAAATCTGAAAAAAATCTTAGGTAAATAATCAGCCTTATTATTAACCAGCCAGTTACAATTGATACCGTTACTTATGAAAATAAAAATTCTGCATCTGTTTATGAATCTTTACATGTGCCCTTTCATTTTCATCATTTATCAGGCTGTATCTGCAATAAAAATCACGTACAATAACCCCAATTTTAGCCATTAGGCTACCTACTTGAGATACTTTCAGTTAATTGAAAATACTACTGCAAGCACCTATTTATTGCTGAGGCAACTATGTCATCCAATTTTTATACCCATACCCAAGCGCAAATTGACCAAGTTAAAGAAGACGGCTTGTATAAAGCTGAGCGAATTATTACGACTGCTCAACAAGCCAACATCGCCGTTAGTTCTGGTGAACAAGTACTCAATTTCTGTGCGAATAACTATTTAGGTTTAGCCAATCATCCTGCGCTTATTACCGCCGCAAAAAATGGTTTGGACACCTATGGATTTGGCATGGCATCTGTTCGTTTTATCTGCGGTACACAAGATATTCATAAAGTATTAGAAGAGAAGTTGAGCCGCTTTTTAGGTATGGAAGACACTATCTTATATTCTTCATGTTTTGATGCCAATGCCGGTTTGTTTGAAACAATACTATCAGCAGATGACGCTATTATTAGTGACTCGTTAAACCATGCGTCAATCATTGATGGTGTCCGTTTATGTAAAGCGAAACGTTTCCGTTATGCGAATAACGATGCTGTTGATCTTGAAAAACAATTGATTGCCGCTGATGAAGCTGGGGTACGCTTTAAGCTTATTGCCACTGATGGTGTGTTTTCAATGGATGGCGTAATTGCAAACCTTAAAGCGGTCTGTGACTTAGCGGATAAGTACAATGCGATGGTAATGGTTGACGATTCACATGCCGTTGGTTTTGTTGGTGAACAAGGTCGTGGTAGTCATGAGTTTTGTGACGTTATGGGCCGTGTTGATATTATTACCGGTACCTTAGGTAAAGCAATGGGTGGGGCGTCGGGTGGTTTTACTGCGGCGAAAAAAGAAGTTGTCCAATGGTTACGTCAACGTTCACGTCCCTATTTATTTTCAAACTCCTTAGCGCCTGCTATTGTTAACGCATCAATTAAAGTATTGGACTTATTAGCAGATGGTGATGAACTGCGGAAAACGCTAAAAGATAATGCTGCCTATTTCCGCAGTAATATGGAAGCTGCAGGCTTTATTTGTGCAGGTGCTGATCATGCCATTGTACCTGTTATGTTAGGTGATGCTAAAGTGGCAAGTGATATGGCTAGCCGGTTATTAGGCGAAGGCATTTACGTCATTGGCTTTTCTTTTCCGGTGGTACCAAAAGGCCAAGCTCGCATTCGTACTCAAATTTCAGCAGCTCACACAAAAGAGCATTTAGATAAAGCCATTGCTGCTTTTATTCGTATCGGTAAAGAAATGGATATTATTTAATGAAATCATTAGTAAAACTTAAAGCCGAAGCCGGTATTTGGATGGAACAAAGCCAAAAGCCAACCATGGGGCATAACGACTTATTAATTAAAATAAAAAAAACCGCTATTTGTGGCACTGACATTCATATTTATAACTGGGATGAATGGGCGCAAAAAACCATTCCTGTGCCTATGGTGGTTGGTCATGAATATGCAGGTGAAGTGGTAGGTATTGGCCAAGAAGTCAAAGGGTTTGAATTAGGTGATCGTGTCTCCGGTGAAGGTCATATTACTTGTGGACATTGTCGTAACTGTCGAGGTGGACGTACTCATTTATGCCGAAATACTGTTGGCGTTGGTGTTAATCGTGAAGGATCTTTTGCCGAATATTTGGTGATTCCTGCCTATAATGCCTTTAAATTACCTGATGAAATCTCCGATGATTTAGCCGCAATTTTTGATCCCTTTGGTAATGCTGTGCACACCGCTTTATCGTTTGATTTAGTTGGTGAGGATGTCTTGATTACCGGTGCTGGACCTATTGGTATTATGGCGGCGGCGGTAGCTAAACATGTTGGTGCTCGTCATGTTGTTATTACCGATATCAATGAATACCGTTTAGATTTAGCTAAAAAGATGGGGGCAAGTCGCGCTGTTAATGTCAGTAAAGAAAATTTAAAGGATGTGATGGCAGATCTTGGTATGACAGAAGGCTTTGATGTAGGTATGGAAATGTCAGGTGTGCCATCAGCATTTAAAGCGATGTTAGCTAATATGAATAACGGCGGAAAAATTGCTATGTTAGGTATTCCTGGACAAGATATGTCTATTGATTGGAGTCAAATTATATTTAAAGGCTTAACTATCAAAGGTGTATATGGCCGTGAAATGTTTGAAACTTGGTATAAAATGGCCAGTTTGATTCAATCGGGCTTAGATTTAACCCCGATTATTACTCATCACTTTGCGATTGAAGATTTTCAGCAGGGCTTTGATACCATGAGGTCTGGCTTGTCAGGTAAAGTTATTTTAAACTGGGACTAAATCTTTCAGTGTTAAACGTTAAAGGAAATTGAATGTCGACAAGTGATACTAGTTTTAAACATCTTTCGGTCAATGAGTTAGAACAAATGATGACTGTTAATAGCCAAGTGATCGTCGATATTCGTGATCCAGCTTCATTTCAAGCCAGTCATATATCAGGGTCGATACATTTATCAAATGAATCGATTGCCGATTTCATACGCACTGCTGACTTAGACACGCCAGTAGTGGTTTGCTGTTATCATGGTCATTCAAGCCAACAAGCGGCAGATTTTCTTGTTAGTCAAGATTTTACAGAAGTTTACTCACTCGACGGTGGCTTTACTCAGTGGCAATTACAATACCCAACTCACGTTGAGAAATAACTGTCTATGACTTCTGATGAACGACAATTATTGGTGCATCTTAATCAGCATAATATTGCGTTACTCCTTGCTAATTATTTATCAACACTCAATATTCAAACCCAAGTAGTTGAAGAGTCAAGCGGCTTTGCTATTTATTGTGCAAGTGAGCAAATGGAATTCGCTCAGGCAGAGTTTGAAGAATTTATCAAAAACCCCCATCAGCCAAAATATCAGCAAGCAGCTTGGCAGCAAGCTGAAGTGAGTGAGGTAAAATTCCATCATCCCGCTTTTTTGACGTTATTTAAGCAACAGTTTTTAGTCCATGCAGGCGTCGTAACGTTATCAATATTTATTATTTGTTGGTTGGTTTATGCATTTTCGGCTTTGGGTTTTGGTCGTTTTATTTATTCAGAACTCCAGTTTTTTCCAAGACTATCATTAGCCTTATTATTCTCAGAACCATTGAGGTTGTTAGGTCCTGCTTTCTTTCATTTTTCATTATTACATATTGTTTTTAATACCATGTGGTGGTGGCAATTGGGTGGTAGTATTGAAAAAAGCTTAGGTAAAATGACCTTAGTTAATTTGTTTTTAGTCTCTGCTATTACGTCTAATCTTGGCCAGTTTATTGTTTCAGGACCCTATTTTGGTGGCTTATCAGGTGTGGTCTATGCACTAGTTGGCTTTGTTTGGTGGTTGGGCTGGTTAGCACCAGAAAAAGGTTTGTCGCTTTCAAAACCCATTGTTGTCTTTTTATTATTCTGGTTGGTATTGGGCTTTGTTGATTTGTTGCCAGTAGATGTAGCCAATACAGCTCATTTATTAGGGCTAGTCAGCGGTTGTTTAATGGCATTGTTAGTGGTTAAAACCGACAAACAGTTAAAATAGTTTGTATTTAACTATCCTTCAATATATCAAAAGTTTAGTTTAGTCATCTATCCATTGAGTGAACAATAGTTTTTTAATTAAAGGTTTGCCAGTCTCCTGAGTTAATATACTTTTTATTTTGTCTTCACACTGTTTTAAAATTTCAGCTCGGGCTTTAATTGATTTTATTTTATATTCTGTTTGTTGGCCGATAATGGTAATAATGGCATCCCGTAAAAGTGGTGAGTGATGCTCAACTGCTTCCAAATTTTCTGGCCCTTCAATCATCAACTCAACAGTTAATCGAACATAGCCCATTTTCTTGTTCATTGTGACATAATTGGTCACTATTTGAGGGTCAAAACCAAAGTAAACATATTCTGCTGCTTTAACCGGATTAAATGTCTGTGATAAAGATAATAAACAGCAAAGCAAAACGAAGGATTTTTTTATCATGGATAAATCTCTGTCAAAAGAACAAATATAATCTTTTATAATACAATAATTTGAAGGAATTATAAAATTTATTCAAATCATTGTTTTTAAAACTAAATTAAACTTTAGCTTTGATTATGTATTGAGTCGACCAGGTTAATCTACTGTGCTACTAGCGCTATATAAATGATGTGATAGAAACCTATGGCAAATTTTATAAAATAATTCATGTGAGTTGGATTAGGTTTGAAGTTTTAGTCGCAAATTAGTCATTAAAAATTTGTTAAATGGGAGCTATTTCAAATATTATCTTTAGTCACCAAATAAAAACAGATTAAATTTTTTCAAAGGGTGTTGCACTTCTTTCGATTGAGTCGAATGGGTATACATCTTACCTTTGACCTTGTTATGATACGCGAGTTATCAATTAGTCGTCTTAGGTTATGAGTCAAAAACAGCCATTATTTCCAATCAAGTTAATTTGTCATTGGCAAGATCCAGTCGAGCATAATATCCCTAAATATTTACTCAATTGGCTCATTGAGCCCAGCTCATTAACCGCTAGACTAAAACGGCATTGCAATGAGTTTCGAGTAGAAGTGCTGGGTCAGCAAATTGAATTATGTCAAAGCCATGAAGCGAATGATGTGATTAAAGTTAATGAACAGGTCTTGGTTCGCGAAGTCTTACTTTATTGCGATGATGTGCCACAGGTATTTGCCCGAAGTTTGTTACCGTTATCAACCTTAACCGATGACGAGCAACAGCTTGCTGAACTTGGCAATAAACCTTTAGGGCAGGTACTGTTTAATAACCTTTCACTTGAGCGTAAAAACTTAACCATAGCAGCATTTGATCAAAGCAGTAGCGTTGGGCAACTAGTGAAAGGTTTGTCAATTGATGTTGATGACCAATTTATTATGTGGGGTCGTTCTTCCTTATTTTTTGTCCATGAGAAACCGTTAATGGTTGCCGAAGTATTTTTACCGCAGGCCTTCGCTTACCAAGAGGATGTCGATGAAAATCTCTAATGTAATGACAAAATTTCAAGCTATTCAACAACTCACTCGATTAGATAAACCGATTGGTATTTATTTATTGTTATGGCCTACATACTGGGCTTTATGGATTGCATGTGATGGTTGGCCTAATAGGCACTTATTATTAGTCTTTACTTTAGGTGTTGTTGTTATGCGAAGTGCAGGTTGCGTTATCAATGACTTTGCTGACCGCAATATTGATGGCCAAGTAGAGCGCACTCATCATAGACCTTTAGTCGACGGTTTGATCACCAGTAAAGAAGCCATTGGTATATTTGGCTTTTTAATTGGTATTGCACTGGCTTTGGTTTCAACCTTGAGTTGGTACACTGTCTACTTGTCAGTGGTGGCTGTTGGTTTAGCGGTGCTATACCCTTTTATGAAGCGTTTTACTCATTTACCACAAGTTATATTAGGCGCAGCCTTTAGCTGGGGAATGATTATGGCTTTTGCCGAAGCTAAAGGCGAAATTCCTTTAGTAGCGTGGTTATTGTTTAGTGCTAATCTGCTATGGACAGTGGCTTACGATACTATGTATGCAATGGTTGACCGTGATGATGATATGAAAATAGGCGTGAAATCTACCGCTATCCTTTTCGGTGAAAACGATAAAAAGATCATTGGTTTTTTGCAGTTAGCTACCTTGGCGTTATTGTTTGCCGTGGGTGAGTTACTAGCTTTTGGCTGGCCTTTTCAGTTAAGTTTAGTTGTTGTTGGTGGCCTATTTAGTTATCAACAAATGTTAATTATTGGACGAGATCGGCAATTGTGCTTTAAAGCTTTTTTAAACAATCATATTGTTGGATTAGTTGTTTTTATTGGTATATTTATCGAGCATTATAGACTGTTTTGAGTGGTTGAAAAATAAAGCGTAACTTAGCTGTGCACATAAACTGAACTACCTTGCAATACTTTGTAATACTTCTATCTTAACTAACTTAGTTGCCAATACTCTAATATTTTCTAGCGTAGAGTTAGCAACCATTTTCCCATCCTCATCAGTACCAATATAATCTTGATCTTTCATTGCATTAATAAGCGTTGCTTGGGCTTTCTTATCGATAAATTCTGGCGCATTAATGTCGTTAAGTACCGACAGACGCTTAGCAATTAACACCACTTTATTTTCAAGCTCTACTTTACTTACTGGGGCTAAACGATTAACTAGTGATGTAATAATAGCGAAGCGCTGCATTGTCTCATCAATACATTCACCTAATATACGAACTTTTGCACGTTGGTCGGTGTTTTCAGTGAGAGACATAAAACCGGCTTTACTTTCTTTGGCAATATCGGCTTGAACTAACGCCAAGATGATCTCTGATACTTGTTGTCTTATTACTTCCTTTGATTGCCATAAAAAGAGGTCGTTTTTAATAAGTGCCATTAATCGTTGAACATCAATTAACAATTCTTCTTTACTGATTTTAGCCGAGTGTTCTAATAATCGACAAATTAGAGCAGGTAAAATATAAACGTGTAAAATGTTATTACGGTAATAGCGCATTTCAAGTGCTGCTGAATCTGACAATGAGATGATTGCGCCAAAGCTGTCTTGATTAACGGTCACTTTGCCAAGTGCTATAACATGAGCTAATAATTCAGCACCAGTTTCAATAGGAATCGTGAGCTCAGCGCTGTAAGGTGCTTGGCGTTGTATCATCAAGAAAAAATCGAGTTGGGCTTCAAGGATAACCTTTGACAACGCTTTATTGTCTGTGGCATGAAGAATGAGTGCTACTAACGCAACACCATTTAAGGCGGCCGTTTTATTAACAGCTGTCATCACTTCATTGGCTAATACTTTAACTGTTGGTGTTAACCAGTTTGGTTTTTTAGGATCGATTTCATCAATATCAGCTTTCCAGTTAGGCACTTCTTTATTTAAAAACTGATTAATATTAATTGGCTCACCAAAATTTACAAAACCTTTACCGTAGTTGCGTAAATTACGGATTGCTTTAATTACACCAATAATAGACTCTTTCTTCTTCTGGCTACCACTGAGCTCTTTATGGTAAGTACCCACCTCCATAACATGTTCATAACCGATATAAACAGGGACTAAAGTTAGCGGACGATCGATACCGCGCAGCAAACTTTGAATGGTCATGGCAAACATGCCGGTTTTCGGAGGTAATAAACGTCCAGTGCGGCTGCGTCCGCCTTCAGAGTAATATTTCACCGAATAACCACGTTCAAATAATAGGCCTAAGTATTCGCGAAAAATAGTGGAATACAAGCGATTACCGCCAAAACTTCTGCGGATGAAAAAAGCGCCAGCTTTTCTAAAAATAGGCCCTGCAGGCCAGAAATTTAAATTTATACCTGCGGCAATACGAGGAGTCACTAAACCTTCATTGAAAATTACATAGGTAAGTAATAAATAATCCATGTGACTACGGTGGCAAGGGACATAAATGATTTCATGACCTTCTTGCGCCAAATTACGCAACATATCGGCATTTTTAACGTCAATACCGCTATAAACACGATTCCATAACCAATGAAGAATACGTTCACCTAAACGAACAATTGAGTCACGATAATCACCGGCAATTTCAGTCATTATTTTAAGGGCTTGTTTTTTTACTTCTTCTTCACTTGTGCTTTTGTTTTTAGCTTCTTCAGTAATAACACGTCGAACAGAAGGGTTAACAAACAATGCGGTAAACATTTGCTTACGATGCATTAATCGGGGGCCTTTTGCTGCAATCGTTTGACGATGAAAATGAAAACGAGCGATGCGCATTAATTTATGAGCCGCTTTTTCATCACTGCCATTTTGATCAACCATATAACGAAAAGACAGCGGGTCACTGAAGCGGACTAAAGTGTTACGACCTAAAAATAACACGATAAAAAACTTACGTAAAAAATTAGGTGATTCCTGATCGGCAAGGACAGTTCCGACACTGGCATTGCGTTTTTCTTTAGTGGGTTTTCGTCCCCAAATCATATTAACAGGAATTAATTGGGCATCGAGCTCTGGTGATGCTGCATGCTGATTAAGTAATTCAGCCCCTTGGTTAATTGCTGATGTTTTACTTGGTCGATGACATGAAAATAATGAGCTTGGTTTTTCTAAACAAAATGTTCGTTGGAATAATTGGCCATTAACTCTTACTTGGCTCAAAGGGTCAGGAAGATTTTTTTGTTTACAGGCTTTTTGTAATGTTAATAAATCACTGGCAGATTGATGGCGGACAATATAAAAAATCGGTTGTTTGTTAACAATGCCAGCTTCTTCATTTGTTATATTAAAAGAGTTGTCGGGCACTATTTTACAGCGGACTAATAACCTAACAGGAAATTTTAATAACAAGTAAAATAATGAACGCATTACTAACATATTGTTTTTCTCAAATTTATAGTGTAATAATTCTACCATTTTTTCCATTAATTTAGCTAGATACACAGCAATTTGTTTGCACTTTATGACTTAACACTTAGGCTTTAGGTTGGTTTTAATAACGATCTTTAACTTGAGTAAAATCTGTATGGTAATGAGGCGATGGTTATCAGTCATATCATCACGGTACTAGTGATTATATTTGTGTTAGCTTAGTGATCATATTAGCCGGACAACTTATCTGCAAGAGTCACATTAAATTTTAGTTTTTTATGTGCCATTTTACTTTTTAGGATCTTATTTTGCACAAAATAGCGATATTTGTTGATGTACAAAACATCTACTACACCACCCGTGACAGTTTTCAGCGCCAGTTTAATTATCGAAAATTCTGGCAAGACATTAGTCAAGAAAGTGAGATAGTAACAGCATATGCTTATGCCATTCAGCGTAATGATGACGCCCAACATAAATTTCAAAAGGCACTCATGCACATTGGTTTTGACGTTAAGCTTAAGCCTTTCATACAAAGGCGCGATGGTTCCGCAAAAGGTGATTGGGATGTAGGGATTACTATTGATGTTATGGAAGTCGCTAAAACAGTTGATACGGTGATTTTGTTATCCGGTGATGGAGATTTTGATTTACTACTCAATAAAGTCATTAATGATTATGGTGTTAGGTGTGAAGTCTATGGTGTGCAGGCCTTAACGGCTCAGTCATTAATTAACGCAGCTTCTGTGTTTCATCCTATTAAAGATGAGCTCTTGTTGTAGGGTTTTAGAACAAATATACGTAAAACAAACTATTTGAGGAATATTATGAAACTATTAGCATTTGCTGCCAGCAGCAGTTCAAAATCAATTAACAAAAAATTAGTCAGTTATGCTGCATCATTAGTGGAGGGCGCGACTTCAGAAATCTTAGATCTGAATGATTTTGAAATGCCACTGTTTAGCGAAGATAAAGAGCGTGAAATAGGCCAACCAGAACAAGCGAAAAACTTCTTTGCTAAATTAGGTCAAGCAGATGCCATTATCATTTCATTTGCTGAACATAACGGTTCTTACACTGCGGCATATAAAAATATATTTGATTGGACTTCACGCATTGACCAAAAACTATTTCAAAATAAGCCTATGGTACTACTGTCTACATCACCAGGTCCTGGAGGTGCAGCGAGTGTCTTAGCAGCAGCGAAAGGTTCCGCGGCCTATTTTGCTGGTGATGTGAAAGCCACAGTATCAATACCAAGTTTTTATGATAATTTTGATAGTGATAATAAAGTATTATGTAATAAAGAATTAGAGCAGACGTTAAAAATTGCCCTTGCTACCATCTTTTAGTTAAGCTGAATGGATCAAATTGAGCCCATTTTTTCAGATAGTTTAGGATAACAAGCTATCTGTTGCCCCGATGGTAGTGTTGACAAATTCATTGTCGCCGCCAGCTCAATAACGATTACAATGGATAAGACTATAAAAAAAATGTATAAATCACAGCTAATAAAACGTGCATAACTAACGGGAACCAAGATGAAAGACCAATTTATTAAATCAAAAGCCGCCATAGCTTGGGGCCCACAACAACTATTGTCTATCGAAGAAGTCGATGTCATGTTACCTCGTAAAGGTGAGGTGTTAGTTAAAGTGATTGCGTCAGGTGTATGTCATACCGATGCCTTTACCTTATCTGGAGAGGACCCTGAAGGGATATTTCCCGTTATTTTAGGCCATGAAGGGGGTGGCATTGTTGAACAGGTAGGAGAGAGTGTGACTAGTGTTCAGGTAGGTGATCACGTGATTCCTTTATACACGCCAGAATGTAGAGAATGTAAATTTTGTTTGTCAGGTAAAACTAACCTCTGCCAAAAAATTAGAGAGACTCAAGGCAAGGGCTTAATGCCTGACGGTACGACGCGTTTTTATAAGGATGGTCAGCCTATCTTTCATTATATGGGCTGTTCAACCTTCTCTGAATATACCGTATTACCCGAGATTTCTTTAGCAAAAGTCAATAAAGAAGCGCCATTAGAAGAGGTATGCTTACTTGGTTGTGGCGTTACCACAGGTATAGGTGCAGTAATGAATACGGCCAAAGTTGAAGCAGGGGCAACGGTTGCTATCTTTGGTCTAGGTGGTATAGGCCTGTCAGCTGTTATTGGTGCCACCATGGCAAAAGCAAGTCGCATTATTGTTATTGATATTAATGAAAGTAAATTTGATCTGGCTAAAAAATTAGGGGCGACAGACTTTATTAATCCAAAGGATCATGATCAGTCGATTCAAGATGTCATTGTTGAATTAACCGATGGTGGTGTTGATTACTCGTTTGAGTGTATTGGTAACGTCAACCTAATGCGCTCAGCGCTAGAGTGTTGCCACAAAGGTTGGGGTGAGTCGATAATTATTGGTGTTGCTGGTGCAGGACAAGAAATATCAACTCGTCCATTCCAGTTAGTTACCGGCAGAGTATGGCGCGGAACTGCCTTTGGTGGTGTTAAAGGGCGTACCGAATTACCTGATTACGTTGAACGTTACTTGCAAGGCGAATTTAAATTAAGTGACTTTATTACGCACACCATGGCACTAGAAGATATTAATAAATCATTTGAGTTGATGCACAAAGGCGAAAGCATTCGTAGCGTTATTCATTTTGCCAAATAAGTGTATTGCCGCTTGAAGTAAAATATTACCGTAGACAGTCGTTCGAGATCTTACATACAAAGGTATATGATGACAATTGAGAATTTAAGTGTAAATAAAAGCTTCGGTGGCTGGCAAAAACAATATAGCCACCATTCAAATACGCTAAACTGCAACATGAAATTTGCTATTTATTTGCCACCGCAAGTGTCAGGTGGTGACAAGGTACCTGTATTGTATTGGCTTTCGGGGCTTACATGCACGGATGAAAACTTCATGCAAAAAGCAGGGGCTTTACGTATTGCTGCTGAATTAGGGATAGCTATTGTCGCCCCCGATACCAGCCCTCGCGGTGATGACGTTGCTAATGATCCGGGTTATGACTTGGGACAAGGTGCAGGTTTTTATCTCAATGCTAGCCAAGCACCTTGGACTCGACATTATCAAATGTACGATTATGTGGTTAATGAGCTACCGCAATTAATTGAGTCAACATTTCCCGTGTCGAGCAAACGTTCAATCGCGGGTCACTCGATGGGGGGGCACGGTGCCTTAACTATTGCAATGAAAAATCCAGAGCGTTATCGTTCAATGTCGGCTTTTAGTCCGATTTGTAATCCAATGAATTGCCTTTGGGGACAAAAAGCTTTTACGGCTTATCTGGGTAAAGATAAGGAGGCTTGGCGGCATTATGATGCGAGCGAACTAATGCGAGACGCAAAGCAGTTTGTGCCAGCTAAAATCGATCAGGGTGAAGAGGATAACTTTTTAACCGAACAGCTAAAGCCAGAATCGTTAGTTGCTGCTTCGAAAGTCAGTGGTTACCCGTTAGTGTTAAATTTCCACCCAGGTTATGACCATAGCTACTACTTTATCGCCAGTTTTATTGAAGAACATCTACGTTTTCATGCCGTTCATTTAACCACGTAATGGTGACTCTGCCGAGCGTTACCAATAATAAAGCGGATTAATATGGACCTGACTTTGTTAATAACAACATACTTATTTATTTATTTAACTAACGGGATAACATTTTTTTGGGTATTCCGAATTTTAGCCACCAAATGGCTTGAGAAATCTAACAAAAAATTTAGAAGTCATATCTCATTGTAATGATATTCCGTAGATTGTAATGCCTGCTTTGTCGGAGGAAATGCCGTTTTATTTGAAGTGTCTATGACCCTAAACGGAAATTAACTTAAAAGTTTTTCCCATATATTTTCTATGAATTTTCTGATTATTACTGAGAAGTCTCCATAATAGGCTGTTAGGTGTTCATTAATTACTGGCGTAATTCGTTGCCAAGGAGGCGAATTGAAACAAGAAGAAGAATTCCAAAATAAAAAGTGGTATGTAAAGCTACTTGGTGTTTCAGCATTATTAATCTGTATTGGTTCAGGTGTTATGGCGCTTTATCACGCATATACTGAAAAATGGGTTTATTTGCGGAGCGGCAGCAAAGTCTATCTCTCAGAGGAACCCGGCTTATTTTGGCTTATGATTGGTATAATTATATTTGCATTTATCCTTATCTTTTCAGGCTTACCAAGAATGCTCAAACACAGAACACCTAACAAGAATTTAAAGCGAGACTGCTAACAGTTTGCTCGGTTTCGCTTCGCTACACATTTTAGCACACTATTATCAGTCCCTTAAATGGGTGTTATGAA
>Ga0307488_10000175_pt1 | contig 48992 bp, 47 predicted proteins | sample SB02metaG_FD_202248 | JGI IMG/M metagenome (GOLD analysis project Ga0307488, IMG submission 202248) | Sea-ice brine microbial communities from Beaufort Sea near Barrow, Alaska, United States - SB 0.2 | ecosystem: Environmental > Aquatic > Marine > Coastal | place: USA: Alaska | collected... | reverse complement strand
CCAGGGTGACCTCTATGCGGTACTTAAAGTGGTTCTACCCGACTCAGGGTCAGAAGAGATCAGGCAGTACTGGCAACAACAGGCCGGGGCAAGCGCCGTTGGTCCACGAATGGAGTGGAGGGTATAAGTCTGAACCCTAACCCGCGATTGCGCCCTATCCGATTATGGGCTTGTCTGGGTCTATCCGAGGGTAATAGTATCAGTGCTTTTCGATGTTGAACCATCGACTCTCGCCCGGTTATCAAGTAGCCAAATGGGTCATGAGTCAATGGGAGTAAAGTCACTGCTGTCGTCATTCGTCCCCCGTTGATTTCCCACTCTGAAAATAATCCTCATCAGCATTCTATTAAGACTATGTTTATGGATAACAGTAGATTATCGGGCTGATCGCAATAAGAGAAAAGGCCTTGTTAACTGGCTGGCAGGCTCTTAAAGCAAACAGAAATAACGACTTTCACTAGGAGACAACAATGACATTATCAAAAAAACTAGGCGCTGAATTTATTGGTACATTTTGGTTGGTATTGGGTGGCTGTGGTAGCGCGGTTCTGGCTGCAGCTTTTCCTGATGTAGGCATTGGTTTGCTAGGGGTTTCTCTGGCCTTTGGACTGACAGTGTTAACCATGGCCTTCGCTATTGGACATATCTCTGGTTGTCATCTCAACCCCGCAGTTTCAATTGGTCTTTGGTCCGGTGGTCGATTTTCACTATCTGAAGTCGGCCCCTATATAGGGGCACAGGTTGCAGGCGGTATAGCCGGGGCAGCGGTGTTATATATCATTGCAACAGGACAGGCTGGCTTTGATGTTACGGCTGGGTTCGCATCCAATGGTTATGCCGAACACTCACCCGGAGGCTATAGCTTGATCGCCGCTCTGGTCACTGAAATAGTCATGACATTTATGTTTCTAATTATTATCTTGGGTGCAACAGATAAGCGAGCCCCCCAAGGTTTCGCGCCTATCGCGATCGGTTTGGCGCTCACACTTATTCACCTTATCAGCATTCCCGTAACTAACACCTCAGTGAATCCAGCGAGAAGCACCGGTGTTGCCCTTTTCCAGGGCGGCTGGGCTGTAGACCAACTTTGGCTGTTTTGGATTGCGCCTATAGTAGGGGCTATTTTGGCAGGGGTTGTTTATCGATGGTTTGAAACCGGTGAGAATGATTAGGAAGTGATGCGGCTTTTAGGGGTTGGGCTTGGCGAATTCGAGTCTGACCCTATCACTACAATAAATAAAAAATAGCTTTCAGAAACCATTGGTTAATATTAAAAGGAGGCTAAGCTGAATCCTTAAGAAGTCGACAAGGCACTAAGTGCACGTAGTGAAGAGTAGTCAGCAAAGGCATACTTATGAGCATCAATTTCAGTCATATAGAACAAGCCCATGTGCGCATCAAACTGCATATTCACCGCACGTCCATTATGCAGAGCCACGAAATCAATAAATTGCTTGGCTGCGAACTCTACTTTAAAGCCGAGAACTTGCAAAAAGTCGGCGCATTTAAAGCTCGCGGTGGCTGCAATGCGGTTTTCTCAATGGACACTGAAAGCTTAGCCAAAGGCTTGATAACCCACTCCTCTGGCAATCATGGCGCCGCACTTGCTTGGGCCGCAGCACTGCGTGGAGTCAACTGCACCGTGGTCATGCCGGAAAATGCCCCTCTAGTAAAAAAACAGGCGGTTCGTGGTTATGGCGCCAAGGTCATCGAATGTATCCCCACAATGGCCGATCGCGAGGCCGCTGTTGTAGCAGAAATGCAGGTCACTGGCAGCACCTTGGTTCACCCCTACGACAACGAGGCAATTATTGCCGGGCAGGGCACCGCAGCATTAGAAACCCTCGATCAGCTAGATTGCTTTCCCGATATTATTATCACTCCTGTAGGCGGCGGTGGCCTGTTAGCGGGCACCGCAATTGCTGCCCATGCCATAGCCCAAAATAGTGGTAAGACGATTAGCGTGATTGGCGCAGAACCTCGTGGTGCCAGCGATGCTTGGCAGGGATTTACCAGCGGCCAGCGGGTTGAGAGTCAGGTGCCCGAGACTATTGCCGATGGCCTCAGATCAACTCTGGGTATAAGTAATTTCTCTATTATCACCGAGCAAGTCAACGACATAGTGCTCGCCTCAGAGCAGGCCATTGTCGAGGCCATGCGCCTGGTGTGGATGCGAATGAAAATTGTTATCGAGCCCTCCGCGGCTGTATCTGTGGCAGCGGTAATGGAAAACCCAGAGATCTTCTCGGGTAAGCGGGTGGCGATTATTATCAGTGGCGGCAATGTTGATCTGGATGCACTGCCCTGGTGAGTTATTTACTCCAGTCGGCTTATAACGCACACTAAGGAGCCGATATATATAGCTCTAATCAAACCATCTGAGTACTCAAACATGACCACAAACAGCGACCATCGCCCACGCTTTCATCTCGCATTTCCGGTTACAGACCTCGAAGCGGCCAGAGCCTTTTACGCTAATATCTTGGGCTGTAAAACCGGTCGTGAATCTGATCGCTGGATCGATTTTGATTTCTTTGGTCATCAGCTAGTGGCCCATTTGGTGGAGCCCCAAGACCATCCCTCGGTGAGCACTAATGCGGTGGATGGCCATGCAGTGCCAGCATCCCACTTTGGTGTGATTTTGGACTGGGATCAGTATCAGCAATTTGTCGTCAAGCTAGAACAGCAGGGCGTTGAGTTTGTCATCGAACCTTATGTGCGTTTTGAAGGTCGCCAAGGTGAACAGGCAACGCTATTTATCCGCGATCCGAGTAATAACTATTTAGAGTTTAAGGCTTTTCGGGATATAGGGATGTTGTTCGATAAAGATCTGGAAAATTATTGATTGTAATCACCCCAATAAACTAAAGGCGGCAAAAGTAGAAACTTTCACCAAAATCTGATCCATTGATAATATCAACGCTGTGTAATTTAGGTAAAACGGATAGTTAATAATATCCTGACAGATCGGTAATTGCATTTCCGCGTCAGGCTGGCAGGCTTCCGTCTTAAACTGATCAGTAATCGGGATGCCAGATGAATGAACGGTAGCTAATCCAGTAAAACCATCCACAGATACTGTGTAAGCGCTTCCTTTGGCAGGTTCCATTTCATAGAGATATATAACCCAGTAGGGAGTTAGACCATAATCATCGCCAACCAGTTTATAGCTAAGTTCTGGCGGCATACTTTTAAGGCTAACAAGCTTTATATCAAGATTTTTCCTGAATTCAATCGTGGCTTTTTTTGCGATTTCAAGAGCTTCGGTCTGGTTGAATTTAACCTGTTTGATTCCGCTACTGTCGGGATTGAGAACGAGTGACGAAAGATATTTAATATTGCCGTTCGGGTCGATTTTTACCAGTGATGTATCTTGCAGTGGAATCCCATTAATGACCTGCCTGAATCGGACGGAATACCCATTTTTATCGTTTCCTCGAATATTTCCAATTATATATTCATAACTATCATCAGAGGCCGTAGCTAATTTAAGCTCCGATAGCAGATCGGAAATAACGGACTGATCTTTAGCGAAAAGTCTCTTTATGTCTAATTTCCCAACATTACCTCCAATAACATCTATCCGCTTCCCATTTAATTTGTGATTCTCTGAATAGTACTTCGGTCCAATTTCCTGAATCAATTCAGTTTTCAAAAGTTCTTTTTCTAATTTATAAGCCATGGAGCTTTCTTTTTTAGATAAAATGATATTCTTAGAGCGAACTTTTCCGGAGCTAGCTTCATTCTTAAGTTTGAATATCAATTGCTGATTTTTTTTGGTATCTCTCGGTATTAATCGATAGCTCATCCCGTCGATTAAAAAATTTGCGACCACCTCTCCCGAGGCGTCATCAATAATAAATCTTACTTGCCCCGTATGACCGACAATTTTTGCAGAGACATATCGAACCATTTGCCTTATGTCTGGGACAGAATCAACAATCGACAAAATATACGTTTCCCCACCAATGGTTATTTCCGGGTCGGGTAGATATAGCGAGGGTTTGTTGGGATCCATGGATATTATCCGCGAGGAGTTTAGCTTGCTGGGGTCAATGCTGCTGGTATCAACTAATACGGCATCTTTGTGAGGATGCTTTTCCTCATAGTGCAACTCATCGAATGAGGGCTGTTTTTTGAGTCTCGAAAGTGGGGTTTGCGATCTTGATGTTGGTTTTAGATTTTTAAGTTCCTGATCAGATTTAAGTTTAAATGAAGGGTGTTCGTTTCCAGCAGAAAAGGCGGCTGGCGCCAGCATTAATGTTAAAATTAAGAAGATGAGTTGTAGACTTCTTAGTCGTAATTGACTCATGTCATATTTCCCCTTTAAGTCATGATTCTTCTGTTTTGGATCACTATCCGCACACGAGAGACACGAATAGCTCGAAGTGTCTCGTTGAAGAATGCTCGGGTAGAGTGCGATGAAGTATCAACGAAGTTATGACCTCTAAAGAGTAGCCATGGATGTCCAATGTCGCCAAAGAAATTGGAGACTTTTCCAGGTCGCATCTCTTTTTGTGGTTGGATTACTAAGAGACGCTAGCTTCACACTGAATCCAGTCTTGTACCGATTCGAGCGTTTTAGGTGGCTTTATAACGTGATAAAAGTGGATGTTTCCACGCCTATGTATAACCCAGATTCTTATGCGTTATCCCCGTATTCCCGGTTACAGAACCCCCAAGGCATCAAGAAAGTCTTACGTTAATATTTTAGATTGTGGTACGGGTCGTGAGTCTGATCACTGGTGTGCCTCTCCGGCCATCAGCTAGTGGCCCATTTGGTGGATGGCCATGCAGTGCCAGCATCCCACTTTGGTGTGATTTTGGACTGGGATCAGTATCAGCAATTTGTCGTCAAGTTAGAACAGCAGGGTGTTGAATTTGTGATCGAACCCTATGTGCGTTTTACAGACCGCCAAGGTGAGGAGGCAACGCTATTTGTCCGCGATCCGAGTAACACCTATTTAGAGTTTAAGGATTTTTGGGATATAGAGATGTTGTTTGATAAAGATCTGGAAAGCTATTAGATACTGTAACCATTGCGCGTGGGCACAATCGAGCGCATAGGCATTAAAATCCAAGGTATTTTAATAAGCTTTTCCAATAGATAGTTTAGCGGTTGGAGTGGCAGTTTGGCCTCTTTGGTCTATTTTTCACCCAAGGTTTGACATTCGTATAAGTATCTTGTGCAAAGTGACGCTGGGGGTTGGCTCCTTGGTGAGGGTTGTTCGGTTGTGCTTAGGCTTACAAAGAATGGTGGGTCGGAGATGAGTCCATGTGAAAAGTTAATAAATATCATTATTTTCGACTGGAACTTTTACGAATTTATTACTAGTGTTTAGTTGTCGAGCTTCTTTGATGAACTAGTGCCACGGAATTAGGTAGCTTTCAGAGAGAGACTTAAGCGGTTATTTGGCTATAAACTGATGGCATGTGGCCAGGATAGAAGCAACCACATGGAGTGGATCGATATGTCTCGGAATATATTTTTCTATATAAAGTGTTTTTTAATAACATTCTTATCCTTTTTTACAGCCTCATTATTAGCAGTACCCAACGAACATCCGGCATTTAAGTTGAAATCCAAAGAGCAATTGGCGGAAATTAAGCCAAAATCATCAAATCAAACAGTACTGTCACGAAGTCAAAAAGCCCCATCCATAGATAATCTTCATTTTGAAGAAAAACATCCGGATGAATCATCAATACTTGTAGATACCGCCAGTATTGATACCAGTAAACTAATTCAATCAAGGCTGATGTCTCTGGATCCAGAGCAGCCCGAAGTAATACTTCCAGACCCCCAAATCACGATAGATGGAAATGACTATATTTTGTCTGTTGTGGAGTCTTTCCTCGACGTCAAGCAAGAAGTCCGATATGTAACAGCAAAAATAGTCGGGCATGAGGGCATATCGAGGTTTATTGTTGATGATAGTTCTGGCGAAGTCGTGGGAAATCTCTCTATTGATGGTCAGGAGTATAGAGTTATTCCTCGCGAGATTGATAACGAGCAGCAGCTTATCTATCTAATAAAAGATGTACAGCCTGATAAATATACTGGAAGGTCGAAACGTAAAACCGTTTCCAAACCAAGTCATATCTCAGCTAATCGGCTTGAGAAACAGTTACTGAAAACCCAATTATTATACGAAATTGAGCCAGCGTTGTATCGCCAAACCCTTAGGGCTGAGGGGACCAGCACTAATCTAATTAAGGGTAATATTGGTCGCATTGGTGTATCGAAAACCCTTAAAAAGGATCCTTCAGAGATTCTAAAGCTTTTAGTTAATCTTGATTCTATTACCCTTGCCCGTGATGATTTTGAATATAGAGTGACGCAGGTTCGGGGTAACAAGAATGATGGCTATTCTGCACGTTTCCGGCAGGTGATAAATGGCATACCTCTTCGTGCTGGCTCAAGGATCAAGTTTGATTCACAGGGGAATGTCACCCAGCTATCGGCCCAAGTAGTCGACCCATTACTTGCCGACATCCGGCCGTCAAAACTGGCAAGGTCTGAAGTGATTGAGATAGCTGAAAGATCAGTAGAAAAACACCTCAATAAGCCTGATCTTCAATTTATCATGATCGATAGGGTCCCCATAAAACTTAGTTATAAGACCATAGATAATAATTTCACGCTGACCCCTTATTGGGAAGTCGTGTTTTTTGAGGTACAGTCCGGCGAGGGGTCTTATAGAGTTTTCGTTGATGGTCATACCGGTGAAGTACAAGTCACTAAAGCAGCAGATCATGTAACGACTCAAATTCAAACGGATGTGTGTGAACATGAGTCCGGTATCTCTTTAGATTTGTGTGAAGACGTAAGTATTACAATCCCGATTTATCCTCCGATTACTATATTTTCAACCGTCAAAGATGTTATTGAGGAATCGTCTACAGGCCAGTTTATTTGCAAGCTTTCGGGTTTATGCCAAGACCCCCAAGCTAAGAATCCATGGGAGGTTATAAATAATATGGAAGATTGGCTTTCAGAGAACACTGGTGGTGTTTGTTGTAGTGAGGTGGGTGGGCTTTCTGATTCCGTTGACGTAAAAATCAATACTCAGGGATCCGGCGGTCCTTCATATAATCACGGTACCGGAACTCTTTCTTTCCCACATCCTAGTAGTCTTGATCCCGCAGTCTGGAATCCAGTCCAAACTCAAAAATTTGATGATATTGTTGTCCATGAGGCATCTCATGCAGTCCTTCGTGGTGTTAATGAGGACCTATCTGCGGCAATAAATGATGGAGACCCTTGGGCGACGGCTATGAATGAAGGGTTTTCAGATGCCATGGCAGTACTTTACTCTGAAAAATTCGACCCTCCTGGAGATACAAAGGTCGGCGAGGGTGCCTTTAAAAGTGCTAGTGATATAAGAGATATTTCTGAAAGTAAAACCTTTGATGATTTTGTTGACAGCACAGCAGCCGGAATGGCACAGCAAAATGGAAAAATATTTGGCAACTTTATTTATCGTGCACGACAAGCCGGGTTGACCGTCGATCAAGCAGCAAAAGCAGTTGTATTGATTGCTGAGACGGTAAATAGGAATGATGGTTTAGTTGATGATAAATTAGATGAAAAAGATATCAGGGACGCCATTGACGATATTTCAGTCTTAGATCAAGTGATTGGAACCATACTCGATGCAGTTTGGGGTCAGATGAATGGTTATGAAGACCCTCCTTCTGGCGGCGGATCAGGTACTCCCTTTGCCCCCTCATTTGTAACAGGAATATTCACAGGTTGTTATCAAACTATTAGTCTTTATAGTAATTCCTGGGGAGCATCATCAGGTGCAAGTCACTACAATGTTTATCACAGCACCACGGGTGCAGGTTACATTTATTCATTTAGTACATCATTTCCCAGTTCTTCGACTTATAACACCACCAACGTTTTTGTAAAGGTTAGTGCGTGCAACTCGAGCGGATGTTCAGATTTATCAGCTAGTAGTTTTCATCAAGTACATCTGTGTGGCGGTTAAGAATAAAACTGTTAGCTGTCACATAAGTTGTGTGAGGCGGAAGTGATATATTTTCTTCCGCCTCATTTTGTTAATGTTGACTGCGCTTTCACTTTTCACCAATGCTATTGGATCGCCTAGAAACAAATCTTAGCCAGTCAGCTTGCGCACTATCGCCCGTCCCAACATCCCCAACTTATTAGCACTGGAAAATCTCGCTGCATTGGTTTTCTCCACGCCCTGTGCATAGTTGCTGTGGCGCGAATAATCGATGGTGATATCGAGAAAAACTGGCTGATTGTGCGCTGCAGTTTCCAGCGCATGGCGCAGGGCGATTTCTATGTCGTTGTTATGTCTGACTGGAATATAACCGCATTCGATGGAGTCGGCGAAGGCGCCCCAATTGATATTGCCGAGTTTGGTGCAGGTGCTTTGGCTGTCGCTGACACGCTGGCTGTGGTTGATGCGTGAGAGTTTGCCGTCGTTAAAGATGCAGTAGATGGTGCCGAGATTTTCACGTACGGCGGTGAGCGCTTCCATACCGCTCATTAACATGGCGCCGTCGCCGAGGATGCCGATAACCTGTTTGCTGGGGTTGACGATTTTGGCGGCGTTAACCGCGGGTATGCAGTAGCCCATGGCATTGAAGCTGGATGGCGAGATAAAGCTGCGTGGGCTATTAATCGGCAATAACTCGGCGGCCAGATAGGTGTGCAGGCCGTCGTCGGTAATAATAATGGCGTCGTCGCTGACTGCGGCACGGAGCTTGTCAAAAAATACTGCGGGGTTCACTAGGCCTCTGCTGTTATGGCCGAGCCACTCTTTTTTAAACAATGCTTTGTGATTAGCTATATCGTCGACCAATGCTTTTCTGCTGATTGCCGCTGGCTGCTGTTCCTGGAGTTTGTAGAGCAGGTCGGTGGCGATTTGTTGAATATTGCCATGCAGTGCGGTGGCGGCTTCTTGGGCGTCGCTGCTGCTTTTGTCGTTGGTGATATAAATAATATTTTCTGGTAGTTCCGCACTGCCATTGGCAGTATCGGCTTCATTTAAGTTGGTGCCTATGGCGAGCAGGCAGTCGCAGTTTTTAAAGGCGTTTTCTGCGCTGGGAACCGCTGCTGGGCCAAAGATCATGCCAGCGTGCAATGGATGCTGGGCGGGAAAGCTGCTGACGCCAGATAGAGTTGTGCAGACTGGCGCGCCGATCTGCTGGGCCAGAGCAATGACTTGGGCCTGGGCGTCCACTGCACCCCAGCCGACAACAATGCCGGGAGACTCTGCTTTAAGAAGTTGTGTGGCGACCGAATCTAAATCTACATCGTTGATGGCTTCAATTTGGTCATCGGTGCCCTCTGTGAAGAGCGGCAGGGGCCCGTCTATATCGGCGGAGAGTACTTGGATATCTAGTGGGATCTCGACAAACACTGGGCCTGGTCGATCGCTTGTGGCGATTCTGTAGGCGTTATAAAGCGTCTCGACGATCTGTTGGTGATCGCTGATGTTGAAGATGGCTTTGGTTAGAGGTTTGAGAATTTCTTTTGCATCAATGGATGGATAGCCGCTCTGCTCACTATTGGCACTTGGTTGGCTGTTGGCACTTGGCTGGCTGCTGGCACCTGCAATAATCAAAAGCGGAATGCCAGCCAAATAGGCCTCGCCTATACCACTGATTGCATGAGTGACGCCGGAACCTGAAACGATCAGCATAGTGCCAACGCTGCCGGCCTTAGAGCGGCTGACGGCATCGGCCATAAAGGCGGCGTTCATTTCGTGATTCACTAAAAGAGGGGTGATCTGCTCTGACTGATTGAGCTGGTGGTAGATCTCGGCGTTTTGCACGCCGGGTATCCCAAAAGTATGGCTAATGCCGAGCTGTTCCAGTGCATACTGGGTTAACATTGCGCCGCTTTTATTCATCAAACCCTACTATCCCTCTGTGGACTCTTTATTAGCTGATATGACCTGTGGTTCTGATGCGCTTGGCACCTATAACCGGACGATCTCTCTTGGCATCGGCGCGACGTTTAAATGCAGCATCGATATAGTTTTTACCCGCAATCAGCAGTCCGGTAACCAAGAATGCGCCCGGGGGTAACACTGCAATCAAGAAGCTGTAGTTCTCGCCGAAGGGCTGCAACATCCAACCCTTGGCAACCGGGCCAAACAGCAGGTGCATGCTGGCAAATAGCGTGCCCTGGCCAAACAGTTCTCGAATCGCACCGAGGGCGACCAAGACCAGTAAAAAGCCCAGTCCCATCATCAAGCCATCTAGTGCCGCTAAGCCTACATGGTGCTTGCTGGCGAAGGCTTCAGCACGACCAAGAATGGCGCAGTTAGTGACGATCAGGGGGATAAAAATACCCAGAATCTGATACAGGTCATAGGTGTAGGCTTTCATTAGCAGTTCGGCGCAGGTGACGAAGGCAGCGATAATAATCACAAAGGCGGGCAGTCGCACTGCATCGGTAATATGATTGCGAATCAGTGAAACTATGGTGTTGGAACCGATTAGAACCGCCATGGTAGCAAGGCCCAAACCCAGGGCGTTGACTACACTGCCGGTGACCGCCAGCAGCGGGCAGAGCCCGAGCAGCTGCACCAGCGCCGGATTATTCGTCCAGAGGCCATTTTTGGTGACTTCGGAAATGCTAGGTCCTTCGGTAGCGACCTCGGTAGTAACTTCGCTGCTCATAGTGCTGCCTGTTCGTTTTCTCGTGCGGCGTTCGCGGCGGCAATCTGTAATAGACGCTCGCGATCATCCTCAAAGTATTGCAGAGTTTTCAGAACTTGGCTGACCACTGCTCTAGGGGTGATGGTGGCGCCTGTAAACTGATCATACTCGCCGCCTTCCTTTTTGACCTTCCAGCCACTGGCTTGAGGGTTGACCAAGGACTTGCCATTAAAGCTCAGAATCCAATCGCTCTTTTTCAGATCCACCTTGTCGCCCAGGCCTGGAGTTTCGCGATGTTCTACTACGCGAACACCGGCAATGGAGCCATTAAAGTTAATGCCGATAATCATCGAGATAGCGCCGCTATATCCGTCTGGTGTGACAGCTGGAATAATCGCCGCTACTGGCTGACCCTGATCCCGAGCAATATGGATATTGCCGCCTTTCTTTAGGCCCAGTGTCGCCCAGTATTGCTCTGGCACTGGCTGTACATCCATCAACATATCGTTGTCATGGCGCTCTAGGGGAATAATTTCTAACAGTGCCCGCTGGGCTGCTTCACGCTCTGACTGTTCGATGCGCTCATAGGTCAGCTCATTGGTGGTGGCCAAAATCAGTGAAGTGACCAACGCAAAGAGGGCGAGGACTATGCTGTTAAAACCCATTGATTTGATAATCATCAGTCTTCCTCCTTCTCAGTGGCTCTGCGTCGGTCTGTATGACCGTAGGTGCGCGGCAATGTGTAGTTGTCGATAAAGGGTGCGGCAAAATTCGCCAGTAACACGGCAAAGGCCACGGCATCTGGATAGTTGCCCCAGGCGCGAATCACATAGACCAACACACCGATCAGGGCGCCGAATATCAGGCGACCGCGGTTACTGACTGCCGATGATACTGGGTCGGTGAGAATAAAGAATGCGCCCATCATCGAGGCACCACTAAATAGGTGCATCAGCGGCGAACCCGGGCTTGAAGAACTGCCGGAATCCCAAAAAATAATCGACATCAGGGCCAGGGCGCCGAGCATGCCCACAGGACCGTGCCAGGTGAAAATACGCTGGGATAGCAGAATAATACCACCGAGCAGGAAGCCGAGGTTGACCCACTCCCAACCGGCGCCAGCGAACATAGCCTGATTAAATAGTGGCTCGCGATCATAGACCTGGTCGACTAGTAGCCCGGTGCTGTGCTTAAAGGCATCCAGTGGTGTAGCGCCAGTGACACCGTCGGCGGGACTATAGCCGCCAAAGACAATTTGCAGGGACTCGATCAAGCCGGGATGAGCTGTGCCGGCGGGCAGCAGTGCCAGCGGTGCGACCCAGGTGGTCATCTGAATCGGGAACGAAATCAGCAGAACTACATAGCCAACCATCGCTGGATTAAACGGATTGTAGCCAAGGCCACCATAGAGTTGTTTGGCGACAACAATGGAGAATACCGTACCCACGACCACAACCCACCAGGGTGCTAGTGGCGGCAGGGCTAGGCCCAATAAGACTGCAGTGACAACAGCACTGTAGTCACCGAGATAAAAGCTGATCGAGCGGCCACGCATTTTTACAATCGCCGCTTCACAGCAAACGGCTGTCACTGATGCCAGCACCACATTGATAAAGCTGCCCCAGCCAAACTGCCAGGTCAGTGCTGCTAGTCCTGGAATAGTCGCCAGCAACACCAACCTCATCACTTGGGAGGTGTTCTGCGCTGCATGGGCGTGAGGTGAGGAGACCTGTTTAAATGCCATTATTCTGCCAACTCCGCGAGCTTGGATTTGGATTGCTCAAGTTTTTGTCGCGTGTTTTCCACTGCGGCACTGAGTTTGTCCTGTTTGCCAGTATCACCATTTATAGCTTCAGCCAGTTTCTCTTCAGCCATCTTTAGGCGTTGCTCGGCACTGGCAATGGTGCGTTCAAGCTTGGCCCGCTGATCTTCGGGGCTGGCCTGCTTGGCGGCGGCACGGGCCTGAGCTGCGGCAATAATATCTGCTGCAGAGGAGCTGGGTACGGCACCAGCGGGAGTGGCAGTTGCTGGCGCACTTGGCGCTGCACTTGATGCTGTGCTGCCATTGGCTGTTGCGGCAAGATGATCTGCCTTAGCCTGCTGAGTCGCTTCGCGACGGGCGGCACGCTTGGCTTCTTTTTCACGCTCGGCCTGTTCTATACGCTCTTTATGAAACTCAAAGCGGTCGCGAGCGTGATCTGATTTTACTTTCTCTTCTCGGGCCTGACGGATATCGCCTTTGGCGGCGCGATAGTATTGCACCAGAGGAATATTGCTCGGGCAGACATAGGAGCAGGCACCACATTCTATGCAGTCAAACAGATTGTGCGCTTCGAGGCGATCGTGTTCCTCAGCCTGGGCATACCAAAACAGCTGTTGCGGCAGCAGCGAAACCGGGCAGGCTTCTGCACACATGCCGCAGCGAATGCAGGGTTGTGCAGGGTCATCGTCGGGAATCTCGGCGTAGCTGGGCGCCAGAATACAGTTGGTGGTCTTGACGATGGGTACATCTGCAGAGGGCAGAGTGAAACCCATCATCGGCCCGCCCATTACCACGCGGCCACCGGCCTGCTCATCGAATTGATTGTGCTCGAGGAGATGGCGAACTGGGGTGCCGATCAATGTGTCGTAGTTGCGCGGTGTGCCCACGGCATCACCGGTGACTGTAGTCACTCGAGAAATCAGTGGCTCGCCATCGATCACTGCACGCTTGATCGCGTAGGTGGTGCCAATATTAATACAGACCATGCCTTCATCAGCAGGTAATTTACCGGCGGGTAGCTCTTTGCCGGTAAGAATATAAATCAGCTGCTTCTCGCCACCTGAAGGATATTTTGTCGGGAACACCACCACGGAAATACCACTGTCTTCCACATGGGGAGCCAAGGCTGCAATAGCTTCCGGCTTATTGTCTTCGATGCCAATCATGATATTGGTGGGATGATCGAGGATCGCGCTGAGGATTTTAATCCCCTCAACAATCTCGCCAGCGCGCTCGCGAATGGCAGAGTCATCGGCGGTGATATAGGGCTCACATTCGGTGGCATTCACAATCAGTGTGTCGATGGGGCGCTGACGTCCTGGATTGAGCTTGACCGCTGATGGGAAACCGGCGCCGCCCATGCCAGAGATACCGGCATTGCCGACTATCTCAAGAAGCTTTCGCGGCGCTATATGTTCGTAGTCGCTGATGCCTTGGTGCTCAATCCAAGTATCTGCACCGTCGGTGGTGATTTCGATACAGGGGGCGAGCATACCTGAGGCGTGGGCAATGGGCCGGTGCTCTATGGCACTGATGGTGCCTGAGGAGGGCGCATGCATCGGAATGCTGACCATGCCTGTAGCCTGGGCAATCACTTGGCCTTTAAGTACCTGCTGGCCCATCTCCACGCAGGGCGTGGCCGGCGCGCCAATATGTTGGCTCAGGGGGATAACCAGTTTTTCTGGAATCGGCAACTGGCCAATCGGCAGTGTTACTGATTGGTGTTTGTTTTCCGGAGGATGCACGCCACCAGGTGTTACCCAGGTTCTACTCATGCTGCACCCTCGTTCTGAACCGCAGGGTTATGTTCACCGCGTCGATCAGTGGCAATCATTTGGCCGGGCTTGGTGGGGATTGACCATTTCCAATCGGCAATGGTTTCTGCAACTGGCAGCATATCGATACAGTCTACTGGGCAGGGCTCAACACAGAGATCACAGCCAGTGCACTCGTCGGTAATGACTGTGTGCATTAATTTTGCCGCGCCCAAAATAGCATCCACAGGGCAGGCTTGAATGCACTTGGTGCAGCCAATGCATTCATCTTCGCGAATATAGGCAACGGTTTTGACTTCGCTCTCTACACCGTGTTCCGCATCCAGTTCTGGTGCAGGCACGTCCAGCAAATTGGCGATGGCGTTAATCGTCGACTGGCCACCTGGAGGGCATTTGTTGATTACATCTCCAGCGGCTATAGATTCTGCATAGGGGCGACAGCCGGGAAAACCGCACTGGCCACACTGAGTCTGTGGTAACAGTTCGTCGATCTGCTCGACGATGGGGTCGCCAACAACCTTAAATTTTTCCGCAGCGAATCCCAGCAGCGCGCCGAATAGTATCGACAGACCGACTAGGGCAACCAAGGCTGCAAGGATGGGGTTTTGCGCAATAAGCTCAATCATTTAAACGAGTCCACTGAATCCCATAAAGGCCAGTGACATCAGTCCGGCGGTAATCATGGCGATGGCAGCACCTTTAAATGACTCGGGGACATCCGCTGCGGAGAGACGCTCACGCATGGCTGAGAAGAAAATCAGCACCAAGGAAAAACCCGCGCCGGCACCAAAGCCATAGAGCGAAGACTGAACAAAGTTGAGATCTTTTGAAGTGTTCTGCAAGGCCACACCCAGTACCGCACAGTTGGTGGTGATCAGCGGCAGAAACACACCGAGCACGCGATAGAGCAGCGGGCTGGTTTTTTCGATAAACATTTTGGTGAACTGCACTACGGCAGCAATCACCAGAATAAAGGCGATGGTGCGCAGATAGATCAGCCCCAGAGGTTCGAGCACCATGGCGTTGACTATGTAGCTGGCCATGGCCGTGAGGGTCAGAACAAAGGTAGTGGCCGCAGCCATGCCGATGGCTGATTCCAGTTTGTTCGAGACGCCCATAAATGGGCAGAGTCCGAGGAACTGTACCAGTACATAGTTGTTGATCAGAATCGAACTGACCAGAATGACTGCGAATTCTGCCATGCTAAAACGCCAAACCTTGTGTTGGCTGCCATTATCGTGGAATCAACTAGCGCGATTCAACCCATATAAAGCAGGTGGTTAGTTCTTTTATGTATAAGTAGTAACTGCAAAATCAGCTACTACTCAACTAGCTCTCTACTACTTAACAGCTTCATTCAATTATACGCAGGGATTAAGCTTGTTGATCAGCTAACCCGCTGGCCTGGCTGTGCACCGCTATCCGGTTCCAGCAGGTAAATTCCCTTGTCATCACCGGCCGCCAGCACCATGCCTTCAGACATACCAAAGCGCATTTTTCGCGGTGCCAGATTGGCCACCATCACTGTCAGACGACCTTCGAGATCTTCCGGCTTATAGGAGGACTTAATGCCCGAGAATACTTGGCGAGTTTCGCCACCGAGATCGAGAATCAGCTGCAGCAGCTTGTCGGCGCCCTCAACATGAGATGCACTGACAATGCGCGCTACCCGAAGGTCCACCTTGGCAAATTCATCAAAGTTAATTTCCGCGGCTATGGGATCATCAGCCAGTGGACCTTCAATGGGTTTTGCCACAGCCAGAGCCGTTTCTTCTTTGCTGGCTTCAATCATTGCATCCACCTTGTCTTTTTCTATACGGATCATCAGCGGCTTAAAGGGTTTCAACTGATGGCCCAGCAATGGTTGCGCGGCGCTTTCCCAGTTCAATGTATCGTTAAGGAACTCTTCAGCGGCAACAGTCATGGCTGGCACGACTGGCTTTAAGTAGGTCATCAGCACACGGAACATATTGATGCCCTGAGAGCAGATATCCTGCACCTGCTGTTGCATGCCTTCCTGCTTATTCAGTTTCCACGGCTCTTTGGCGGCAATATATTCATTGGCCGCATCAGCCTGAGCCATGATCTCGCGGATCGCCTTGCTGAAGTCACGGTTTTCATAATGCGTGGCAATGCTTTCCGCCGCGCCACTCACCTGAGCCCAGAGCTCTGGGTTATCTATATTGGTCGACAGCACGCCATCGTTGCCATTGGCAATAAACTTGGCACAGCGGCTGGCGATATTCACCACCTTGCCGACCAAGTCGCTGTTGACCTTCTGCTGGAAGTCTTCGAGGTTGAGATCTATATCTTCCACCGAACCTGAGAGCTTCGAGGCGTAGTAATAACGCAGGTAATCCGGATCCAAATGGTCGAGATAGCAGCGCGCATTAATAAAGGTGCCGCGAGATTTCGACATCTTCTTGCCGTTAACCGTGACAAAGCCGTGAACACAGATCTTTGTGGGAGTGCGGAACTGGGCACTGTTCAGCATGGCGGGCCAGAACAGCGCATGGAAGTTGACTATGTCTTTGCCGATAAAGTGGTACAGCTCAGTAGTGCTATCAGCCTTCCAGTAGTGATCGAAATCCATGCCTTCGCGATCGCAGAGATTTTTAAAGCTGGCCATATAGCCGATAGGCGCATCCAGCCATACATAAAAATACTTGCCCGGTGCATCGGGGATCTCAAAGCCAAAGTAGGGCGCATCGCGACTGATATCCCATTCCTGCAGGCCATTGTCGAGCCACTCGCCAAGTTTATTGGCCATTTCTTCCTGCACTGCACCACTGCGCGTCCACTCTTGGAGGAACTGAGTAAACTCAGGCAGCTTAAAGAAATAGTGAGTCGAGGCTTTTTCAATGGGGGTGGCGCCAGAGATAGCCGACACCGGATCGATCAGGTCGGTCGGCGAATAGGTTGCGCCGCAAGCTTCGCAGTTATCGCCATACTGATCTTCGGTTTTACACTTAGGGCAGGTGCCCTTGATATAACGATCCGCCAAAAACAGATTTTTCTCCGGATCAAAGGCCTGAGTAATCTCGCGCTTGGCAATATGGCCATTGGCGTTTAGACGGTTGTATATAAGCTCAGAAAACTCGCGGTTCTCTTCCGAGTGGGTGGTGTGGTAGTTATCCACACTGATCAGGAAGTCTTTAAAGTCAGCCTCGTGAATCGCCCGCATAGCCGCAATATGCTGCTCAGCGCTGATACCCTTCTCATCCGCCTTGAGCATAATCGCAGTTCCATGAGCATCGTCGGCAGAAAGGTAGTAACATTCATGCCCGCGCATTCTTTGAAAGCGCACCCAAACATCGGTTTGGGTATATTCCAAAACATGCCCAAGATGCAGTGCAGCATTGGCATAGGGGAGAGCGTTAGTGACCAGAATCTGACGTTTTGAGAGCATGGCAAAATTTCTTGTTTTGGGGGCATTTAAGGCGCTATTTAAGGTGCTAGTTAGAAAGCACTTTGGAGCCTGTAGTTTAGCGCGTAACTATAGCGATTTCGCGCCGACTTTTCATGTGCTATCGCCTGTGAAATCGCCCCCGACAATCCAATCCAGTCAAAAACCAGCAATAACGGAGTAAATCAGTGTTAGCTCAAGTAAAACAGATCATCGCAGTGGCATCAGGCAAAGGCGGAGTGGGCAAATCCACCACCGCAGTCAACCTAGCTCTGGCCCTCCAGGCCCAGGGTAAAAAAGTCGGCCTGCTGGACGCCGACATCTACGGCCCCAGTATCGCCATGATGATGGGAGTAGCTGAAGGAACACGCCCCGCCACAGCAGACGGAAAATCATTTACCCCAGTGATGGCCCACGGCCTTGAAACCATGTCCATGGCCTACCTGGTCAGCGACAAAACTCCCATGGCTTGGCGTGGCCCCATGGCCAGCGGCGCACTGCAGCAATTATTAGAGCAGACCCACTGGTCTGAGCTCGATGTGTTGGTAGTGGATATGCCCCCTGGTACCGGCGACATCCAGCTTACCCTTTCACAAAAAGCCGCAGTCGCAGGCGCAGTGATTGTTACCACCCCTCAAGATATAGCCTTGCTCGATGCCCAAAAAGGTATTGAGATGTTTACCAAAGTGAAAATCCCCGTGCTCGGTATTGTTGAAAATATGGCCGTGCACCTGTGCAGCAACTGCGGCCATGAAGATCATATCTTTGGCAGTGGGGGCGGCGAGAAAGTCGCCGCAGATTACAGTACCCAACTGCTTGGCAGCATGCCTCTGGATCGCAGTATTCGTGAGCGTGGTGATTCGGGTTTGCCTTCAGTGGCAGCTGAGCCGGATAGTGATATTGCTCAGCGTTATGGCAGCGTGGCACGACAGGTGATTGAGCAGCTGGCAGCGCTGGACGATAACAGTGGGCCGGAAATTGTGTTTGACTAAGGCGTAGTGGCAATAGCCTGAGATCTCTCGCTGCGCGTCGAGATGACAGCGTGCAGCGTGAACTCACAGTTTATTTATGTCATCCCAATACCCTATTCTGTCATCCCGACAGAGCGCAGCGACGAGGGATCTCTTAGACTCTTCCCCCTGAGGGGCCAGCAGCCTCATCCGTATTAAGTATAAAGCCGATAGGCGTAACGCCTTTCATAATGGACGCTTAATATTGCTCAGGTGAGGTCACATGGACGTAAAATCCCGCTATATAGCGATCTTTTCGATCGCTCTAAATATTTTCTTCGCCGCCCGCTATTTTTCCACAGAGCCTGATACCTCAGCTCTCAACCCAGCTGATACAGAATCAATAGCGGCCTTCGAGCCTGATGCTAGAAATAACAGTCTCGTTGTCTCAGATAGCGAAGATCTAAATGAAGTCTATCTATCGCTTATAAAGCAGGGTCTTAGCCAAGAGCAAACCAAGTCTTTGTTAGCTACCAAGTTAAAGCAGCAGTACATCGACACAATTGAAAAGCCCAATGATAAGTTTTGGATTCACCAACCATTTGCACAGATTGAATATATGGAAGCCCTTTCAATGGGCTATCAGCAGGTTCGAAAGGATCTCCAATCGATCTATGGGCATGGGGTCAAAGACGACCCGGTTGTTAGGGATCTATTCTACCCAGTCGCCAACCAATACCCCTTCCTCAGTTCTCAGAAACAAATAGCGCTTCAGCAGATGCAGTTGGATATGCACAAGTCTGCTATGTCTATGCATAGTCAGGGTGGAGATTTAAATGGTATTTCTTCTGGGCGGTCACCACAGGATATGCTTAAAGCAGTCTTGGATGAGGTTACCTTAAAAGAATACCAACTTCGAACCTCACCTATGGCCGACAAAATGCGCCGGACTGATCTCCAATTCACCGAACATCACTTTCGTCGCGCCTTTAATATTTTAGACCAATTGCAGAGCCCACAGGGTTCTGGGGTTGCCACCTCAATTCTTGAGGATCTAAAAGAACTATTAGGCGATCAGGACGGCTTGATTTTATGGGCGGCTGTAGATCCTATGTTTCCATTAATAAAGCGAATTTCACTGCAACACAATGTTAGTAATGATAAAGCTTTAGCTGCATATGACCTGGTCATTACTGCGAAAAAAGAAATCAGCGAGGCAGCGCAGCAGAAAAACTCTGATCCTCAGGCTGTGATATTTATGATTCAACAGTTAATGATGGATCTAAAAAACCAGCTTAGTCCAATGGTCGGTGATTCGGCGGCAAATGATTTTATTAATTTAGTCAATGGCCGCCGCTCTTAAAACTCGATCCCTAGGTAGCGTCAATCAAAAAATAATTCGATAAAAAGGAAGCTAAACTAGCAGGAGCTTAACCATGTCTACAAAAAAAAGAAGAACCTTAGTTAAAGCGTTAAAGGCAGTATTGATTTTAACCGGTGCATTATTGCTGTCTCCAGCCAGTGCGCATTATTCATTACCTCCCTTGCCACCAGAGCTGTATGCCCCTATTGCGCCAGCTGCCACCACAACGAGTTTTACCGTTAGCTGGCAATCGACTAGCGGATATCTATGCAAACTCTCTGAAAAAGTAAACGATGGTGTCTGGGCCAGTCTTTCAAATACCTCTTCGCCAACTAACACCATTACATTAACAAGGGCCATAGGTAAATATGCTTATCAGCTTACATGTATTGGCCTTCCCGGGGGTGGATCCGTAGGTCCTGTAACCTCGGTGGCTGTTGTTGCGACAATTCCTAGCCTCGATCCTCTTGACGCACAGCTTGGCTATCAATTCCAAGTGCGGACAGGTGATATTGATAGTGACGGTAAAAAAGATATCTATTTAAAGCGCACCTCGGGTGGCAACGCCAATAATGGTGTCATTGATAAAACCATCCTCACTCAAAATAATGATGGCCATTTTGAGGTGCTACAAGATCCTACGTCAGGGCAATTTTCAACTGCAGGTGGTTGGCCGATAAGCGCTAGCGTCACTGCCGTTGTTAATGACTTTAATGTGGATGGGCGAGTTGATGTACTGCTCAAAAATTTAGACACCGTTATCAGTAATGTTGATGACCAAATTATTTTTTCTTCAGGGGTATTTTTTAATGGTGCCGCCCAGGTGGCGACATCAATTGATTTTGAGTTTGAGAAATTCTTTAGAGATACCTATAACTGGATCCTTGATCCTAACTATTTTTCTCAGGCGCTTGTAGCGGGCTTACCGGCCTATAATTTAGCCGTTACATTTAAAGTTTGGTTTTGTATAAATTACGGTTTGTCGTCATCATGCGTTACCACCAGCCGAAGTGTCTACAATAAGACAATTACTCTCGCAAAAATGGGCCTGTCTGGCTATCAGACAACCGCGGCTGCCGAGGCTGCTCTTGCGGCTTCCCTGGGCTTCGCTAATTATGATGGCTTCAGGTGTAAGCTAATATGCGGCTGGTTAGATTTCTATAGATTTTATGGCAGTATCGTCTTCAATGTTGTGGATGTCTGGACCCCGACGACTGAGAGTCCCGCGTTTGATGATATTAACTTTAGCTCAAAGGCTCGAGATATTTCGGAGGCTGCAGGAGACATCGGTACGGGTACAGCTACAATTGGCGATGTCATCGATATTTTCGAAGAAGTGCTGGGTGGTGCAGCAGATCTAGTGTTGGGCGGTGAGGGTTTAGGTGAAATTATAATCGTCGATAGCTCACATAGCGCTGAGGACTATGAAGAAGATAAAAAAATGACTTTATCACTTATGCGAATTTTCGATGCAAAGACCGATAGGCCCGGTTCACCTAAGGTTGAGATCCGATCCAGAATTCCACTAGCTTTTTTACCGACAGCACTTCAAGGAAATCGGGCTCACCTTTCTGTTCATAGCCCCTCAGCGGTTTTATTTTCATGGCATAGTGGTTTTCCTTCAGAAGGTTGGGGTACTGCTGTTGGGCCTGGGGGGCAGCTTCTAAGTCAAGAGAGGTATTTGCCAGACGCGCGCGGGCTTACAAATATGCTGGTGGGCTATGCTGATTCTTTTGTGTACTCAGATTCCTTTTTATTTTGGAATAGCTTAGATTCAGCTGCGGATGCTTATGATAATGATAATGATCTTACATACTGTTTATTCCCAGAACGCAGTGAGTCATTATTTGGTTCTTGTACTGGGTACAATTCAAACAGTTATGCGACTGGGCTAATTAAGTCCAGAAGTGGCAATATAGTGCCCCTCCCTGGTGCATTCGGGATACAACATCCTTTAACTGATGCAGATCGCTATCCTGGTGTACAAAAGCCAGTCCCTAGCGAAAACTTTTAGTCTAAAGGTGGATTTTAGAGTTCAATTTGGGGAGTAGTCAATGAGTTCAATCTTCACAAAATTATTCTGCAAATGGGCATGCGCGTTGATGTTAGCAATTATATTAGCGCCTGTAGGCCTTTATATGGCTTGGTACGTTTCCGAGCTAGCTCCTTTTTATTATGTCGCCCTTGATTCAGAGGGCGACGAACTAAATGTGATTGAGTTTGACGAACTTGATCACGATGACTTATTTCTCGTGAAAAATTATCCAACTAGGTATGAAATCAAGACAGGTGGATATGCACTGATGTTTGTTCTGGACACTGAGGCGGAGCAGGTTAACCCTAATCTACATATTGGTGTGTTTGGCAAGGAACATACGTTTAAAGCCAATCTGCTTGGTTGCGCGGTGAAAAGTTATAAGCGGTCATCAGGAATCTTAGAACGGAGTGATTACTATCTCAATTTTCTCGTTTTAGGGCCGTCTGAGTTGCATTGTCTGGATCTGACTGACAAAAGCAACAGGCGGGAGCTGCGTATAAACGTTTATAAGGGGAGTCAGTTGGTTGGTAATCACTCAGTATCGTACTTTTACAAGGAGAATGGCTATAGGGATAACCGAGTTTGGCCCTGAGAAAGTGATTTTAGTCTATTCTTAGGTCATTTAAATTACCATTTATAAGGGGTTTTTCGATGTATCTATGGAATATAAATAAATTAAAAGGCGATCTGCTGGGCGGAAAGGTAACAGAGCGTGAGACCTTTCAGTATGTTTTGGTCAGCACCCTGTTTTTGGGCCTTGTGATTATTGAATATGGTGTCGCGAGCGATCTGGACACAATTAGTAGTGTTGTCTCCTACGTTATTGCGGTCCTTAGCCTATTTGTTTTTTATAGATGCAATGGCGGAAAAAATGGAAAAGACTTTTTAAAGAGATACGTTGCGATGGGAGTCGTAGTAACTGTTAGATTTATTGTGATGGTTATGTTGCCTATATTAATTTCTTTGGCTCTCGCTAAGTATTTCATATTCGGGATAATCAGTGATCAAACCGACTTGATTGATGTCATTTCATTTGTTTTTCTTGAGATGATTTATGTTTTTTTGTTGGCTTGGCATTTTAAAAGTATACCCAAGATTTCAATGATCGAGAATAGCTAAATCAATGGAGCTGGCGAGCGGTTAATTGCCACTAGTTCATATAGCTAGTCAGTAGGTGCTTAAAGGGAATTAATTTCACATTTACAGGATGTAATTTGATGAGTAATAAGTTTGTGTGGTCTATCAGCTGCGTTATTTTTTTGAGCAGCTGTGGTGGTGGCGGAGGCGGGAGCTCAAACCCGACCTCCACAGGCGTCTTTATCGATAGCCCGGTTATCAATATTAGCTATAGAACCGAGACCCAAAATGGTGTCACCAATTCCCGTGGAGAATTTAAGTATCACCCGGGTGAGACGGTGACCTTTTTTATCGGTGATCTCGAGTTCCCGTCGGTACTCGCCGATGAAAGGGTTACGCCTCTGGATATGGCCGATACCGATGATGTCTTTCATCATATGGTGGTCAATATCGCGCGTCTGCTGCAGACGCTGGATAAAGATGGCGATACAAGCAATGGTATTACCATCGCCGATAGTGCGCGAGACCATGCCACTCAGATAGACTTTGATCTGCCAGTTCTGACATTCGAAATATATTCTAGAAATCTGATACTTAATGGTGGCCAAGATACGGTTGTATCCGAGATGGTCGGCATCGCAGAGGCCGCGCTGCATCTTCTTAGTCAGGTTTTGCTATTAGGATTGCAGGAACTGCCGCTCAGTTTTGATACCTATATTGTTGGTACCTGGCGAGGCTCTAGTGATAATCGAGACTTCGCGCTGCTTAGTATCTTTGATGATGGCCAATATATTCATGCGGTTACTGGCAATCTTGGCCTTAATGAGTCTCAAGGTATGGAATGGGGTACTGTTAGCTTAAGCAGTCAGGGCTTTGGTGCTACCACACAAGAATTCGATACTAATGGTGCTGCGGGTTTAAGTGCTCCCAATACAAGTTCTAAGCCTCGCTGGTTTTTTCAGGAAGATGACCCTTCGGGAGCTAGCTCAGGCGGTGGGCCTTTTGAGGGTGGTGTTCTTTTCTCAAGGATGCCATCTGAGGGGCTGTTAGGGACTTGGGTCAGTACGACTACCAATGCTGAATTACTCAGCATAAGCTTCTTCGAAGATGGCACCTATTTCCACGCGATTATTGATCGCAGTGATCCGACCCTAATGTCGGGCATGGAACTGGGCACCTATTCTAGGGACGACAGCACAGGTCTACTGACGGTGACGCAATCCTTTGATAACAATGGCAATGCTGGCTTTACCGACTTTGTGGGCATGGGTGCGCCGAATCTGTTTGTCCAAGTGTCAGGGGATAGCTTAACGCTAACCATGGACAATGATGGCGACAGTCTTATAGACGAGACGATTGAGTTTACGCGGCAACAACAGTAGATCTCTCGGTACGTGTCGAGATGACAAGCAATGTTTGGTCTAAACGGCACAGCTTGTCATCCCGGCAGAGCAGAGCGACGAGATTTCCCCCTCTGGTCGAAATGACAGCAGCTGGGCAGATTATGGCAACTCTATGGTTGCTCGTATGAGATAACCGACTCGTCAGTCTTCAATCCTATACCCCCACAGCGCGACATAAGTCTTCTACTTGCCCAACCCACGTAAACGGGTATGATACCGCCCTTATAAAAAGCAATCCTTACCCCAAAAAGATCGGAGTCACCGTAGATGAGTATTAAGTCAGATAACTGGATTCGCCGTATGGCCCAGCAACATGAAATGATCTCGCCCTTTGAGGCTGGTCAGGTGCGCTACTCCGGTGACGATCGCGTTATCTCCTACGGTACCTCTAGCTATGGCTACGATGTGCGCTGCTCTAACGAGTTCAAAGTATTTACCAACGTTCACTCGAAGACGGTAGATCCGAAGAACTTCGACAGCGACTCTTTCGTGGATATGGACGGCGATTACTGCATTATCCCGCCGAACTCTTTTGCTCTGGCCAGAACGGTTGAGTACTTCAAGATTCCACGCTCGGTATTGACTATCTGTCTGGGTAAGTCGACCTATGCTCGCTGCGGGATTATTGTGAATGTCACGCCACTTGAGCCAGAGTGGGAAGGGCATGTGACTTTGGAATTTTCAAATACCACTAATCTGCCGGCGAAGATTTATGCCAATGAAGGTGTGGCGCAGATGTTGTTCTTTGAGTCTGATGAGGTTTGTGAAACCTCTTATGCGGATCGCGGTGGCAAGTATCAAGGCCAAACCGGCGTCACCCTCCCCAAAACCTGATTCAAAACGGTCTTTTTCCGCGGGTGCGGCGTTAGCTCCGTACTCGCAACTTCATGTATTTATCATACACTCAGTCGCTGCGTGCGGTGCTGCCTTGCACTCACGAAAAAATCCTCGTTTTTAATTCAGGTTTTCCGAAACTTGCACTATCTTTATTGGTGAAATACGGGACTACGGCCTGCTTGATAGTTACCAAGAATCCTCGTTTTTACATCAAAAAAAAGACCCTGATTTGCAGAGTCTTTTTTATTGGTCGGGCTTTTAAGCTACGGATTCAACAACGCATCCTGCAAAGCCTCAGCCTGCTGCTGAATCCGCTTAGTATTCTCCGGCCCAGTGCGCAGCAGCTGCTTCTGTAATGGCAGCAGCGACTCAAGCGCCGGATCAGCAAACTTATACACCACAGAATCACGACTCAATCTAATCGGCTCGGCGACTATCGGCGTTGCCAATATCACGTCGATGGCTTGCAATATAATGCCGTCCATCTGTCTTGGGTTATAACCCATCTCTGAAAAGGCATTTTCCAAAAGCGGTCTGGTGAAATGAAACATCTTCGCCATGGAGTCCATGGGCAGGCTGGTTAAAGTATTGATGGTGCTGTCATAGCGTTCGTAGTTGCCGGCGTTTAACCAGATGGTGCCGTCGCTGCTATGGGTGGCAAACTTGCCTTCTGGCGCTGTCAGCGGAAATATCTTTGATAGCAGTACGCCGTTGGATAGGCCGTCGGCATAGCTGGCGGTGCGGCGCAGCAGGTCGTCGGTTTTTACCCATTTGGCGAATTCTGTTTTGTCATTGATTAGCAGCAGACGCTCGCGGATAAAGTCGTCGCTGTTATCTAATTTGGGCAGTGGCGGCGGGGTGCTGACTAAGCTGGCTTGAGGTTCTGGTTCTGGCTCGGGTTCGACCGCTTCAGGAATAACCGCTTCGGGTATTACTGGTGCCGCTATCACCGCCTCGGCCGCTGGCTCTGGTATGGCGATTAGCTCGGGGTCATATTCTGGCTTGCTCTGTGCTTTAAACAGAACGGCGACAATAATGACCGCGGAGATTAGGGTGCCAGCAATAAAGACTAGATTGTTTGAGCCAGTTTTTTTGGGTTCGCGGTTCATTCTGTGCTGCCATCCGAGTTTGTGTGAGCGTTATTAAGGGGCTGTACGGTCTGGTTATTGACCACTGCACTGCGCAGTTCAAGTTGATGACTGTCGCCGTTCTTTTTCTGTTCGAGCTTTACAATTAGATGCTCCCAGTCCCTGGCGAGCCAGGCGGTAAATTGGCCGCTACTATCTGCATCTACAACTCTTTCGACTTTGACTGTTGCCAATGGGCCTATGGCTGTTTCCAACACTTCGTTTGCAACCACGCGATAGGCATATTGTTTCAGCTTTCCTCTGGAAATGACAGGATAAGAAAATGCTCTGTGGCCGGCGTTTAAATCGCGGCGCAACTGCAGGCGATGGGTGATCATATCCAGTTGCCCGGCTTCCAGTGCGGTTTCTTTGTGGCTGTCATTCTTCTGATAGTGCAGGGTCTTGCTCTGCCAATCAAAGCGCTGCACTTCTGTTTTGGTGCGACCAAACACTGAGCGAATGTAGCTGTATTCAGTTGGGCGCAAGAGTTGCTCGTCGGTGAGGCTAAAGGTGCTCTGTTCATCGATCTTGCCGAGGAAGTTTTTCGCGGTCAGGCTTTCGCGATAGATGCCCGGTTCAATCTCTTCGAGGCGCTGCACGGCTTCAATGTCTAGGCCGCTAAACTTGGCTGAGTAGTGAGCGCTGTAGGGGCTGATGACTAGTTCAGAGATGGGTTCTGAGGTGGATGCAGAGACTGTTTCCATGGAGGTTTCTGCGCCACCGCTAAAAGCAGTGGTTGTTTGTATAGAGAGTAAGAGTAGCAGTGACAGCTGCTTTAGCGCGCTAGTGAGATAGCGTTCCAATTGAAAGGCCGACTGAAAGGTAGGCTGAATCGTTGTGAATACTGACAATGGTCTGACCTCGGCGATATCTCTTATAGGTGCTGTTAGAGTAACAAAAATTCAGTTGGTTCGCTGGTCTTGAAAATTAGGCTGCTTATGAGGCCAGGCCTTTGAGTCAGGCCTTTAACTCAGGCCTTGTTCTACCAGCTGCTCTGGCTACGCTCTTCGATCTCGACACAGACGCCGCCCTCGGGCAGTAACTCGTTATCCAGAATCACATGACCTTCGCGCAATTCCAGACGTCCCTCGCAAAACCACTGTGCCGCCAATGGATAGATCTGATGTTCAAAGACTAGCACTCTTGAGGCCAGGTCTTCGGCAGTATCGTTTTCCAACAGCTCAACCTGAGCCTGAACTATGCCCGGTCCACCATCCAGCTCGGCGGTGACAAAGTGCACTGTGGCGCCGGCTTCACTGTCACCGGCATCTATAGCGCGCTGGTGGGTGTGTAGACCGGGGTATTTGGGTAACAACGAAGGGTGAATATTAATCAGTCGGCCCAGAAAGCGATTCACAAACTGTGGTGTGAGTATGCGCATAAAGCCAGCCAGCACAATCAGGTCTGGGGAGAAGCTGTCGATGACATCGGCCAGGGCCACATCAAACTCGGCGCGGGAGGCGAAGCCCTTGTGATCCAAGGTGATATTGGGAATGGCTGCAACTGCTGCGCGCTCAAGGCCTTTGACGCCAGCTTTATTGCTAATGACTGCAACCACATCGCCGTTCAGTGACCCATCCGCGCACCCATCAATAAAGGATTGCAGGTTGGAGCCACCACCGGAGATTAGGACAACTATGCGTCGCTTGCCCTTGGAGAGGTCAGTCATCAGGATAGTCCGAGCAGTTGAACCTGTTCTTCGCCGGCTTCTTGAGCGGAGATGCTGCCCATAATAAATGCGCTCTCGCCACTGGCTGCCAGCATATCTAACGCTTCTTGGGCGCGATCAGCGGGAACACAGATAACCATGCCGACGCCGCAATTTAGCGTGCGGTGCATTTCATGCTCGTCGATATTGCCGCCTTTTTGAATCCAGTCGAAGACTGCTGGACGGGTCCAGGCCTGAGTGTCGATAACGGCTTTGGTGTTGTCGGGCAGAACTCGTGGAATGTTCTCTAATAGTCCGCCACCAGTAATATGGGCCAGGGCGTTGACCTGAGACTCAGCGATCAACTTCAGCAGTGGCTTAACGTAGATGCGTGTGGGTTCCATCAGCAGGTCGATCAGTGGCTTGCCATCCAGTTGCGCGGTGGCGGGGTCGGTGTCTGTGACTTCCAGTACTTTGCGGATTAGCGAGTAGCCATTCGAGTGCGGGCCACTTGAGGCTAAGCCAATTAAAGTGTCGCCGATACTGACTTTGGTGCCGTCGATCAGGTCAGCTTTCTCGACTATGCCGACACAGAAGCCGGCCAGGTCGTAGTCTTCCCCTTCATACATGCCGGGCATCTCAGCGGTTTCGCCGCCGATCAGTGAACAGCCTGAAATACTACAGCCATCGGCAATACCATTAACTACAGCAGCGGCGGTCTCTATCTCGAGCTTGCCGGTGGCGTAATAGTCGAGGAAAAACAACGGCTCGGCACCACAGACAATCAGATCATTTACACACATGGCGACCAGATCTATACCCACAGTGTCATGCTTGCCATGATCCAGTGCTAGACGCAGTTTGGTGCCAACGCCATCGGTGCCGGAAACCAATACTGGCTGTTTGTACCCAGTGGGCAATTCAAACAGTGCACCAAATCCGCCAAGGCCGGCTAAAACTTCTGGTCGTCTTGTGCGCTTGGCTGCGCCCTTAATTTTTTCGATCAGTGCATTGCCCGCATCGATGTCGACGCCTGCATCTTTATAGCTGAGTGATTTGCTGTTTTCGGTCATGGCACAAGCCTTCTTTTGTTAGCCCGCTATTTTAGATGCAGTGGGCCTACTTTTCATCAAGCACTGATATAATGTTGCAAAATATCTGGAGAAAAACCGTTGAAACGGACATTAATTTTGTTTTTCGCCCTGTTTTGCACCTCAGTGATGGCAGAACAGGTTTCCGGGCTCTATAACGGACGGGTTTTGGTTGCCGATCAAACTGAGCAATCGAGATCAAAAGGGGTCAATCAGGCACTCGAACAGGTGCTGATTAAGCTGACTGGCAACAGTAAAATTATGCAGCTTCCTGGCATTCAAAAAGCGGTTAGCAACACCAATAATTTTATCGCCAGTGTCGGATACACAAAATTGCCAGCAGGTTCGCCTGATGAACTTACTGACCAGCCAGGTTTTTCATTGCAGGTGAGTTTTTCCACCCAGGCCATAGATCAATTGATTCGCTGGGCGCAGTTGCCCATATTGCCCGCCGGGCGACCGAAATTGGTATTTTGGATGGTGCGTGATGATGCCGAGACCGGTCGTCAGTTTGTCACTGAACAGCAGTTTCCCGATTTCACCCAGGGTTTTGAGCAGATTATGCAAGATCGCGCTGTGCCTTATCAGTTGCCAGCGCTGGATCTTGAAGATCAATTGTCGCTCTCGGTCAATGAGGCTTGGTCCATGCGCGAAGAGACTATAGAAGTAGCCTCGCAACGCTATGGGGCAGACGGCTGGGTGCTGTTACGATTTTTTACCACTACGTCGGGCCAGGTGCGCGGCAGTTGGACCTATAAGTTGGGTGACCAGCGTGGCTTTGATGATGTGCGTGGTGAGAACGCCGAGGTGTTTGTGGGATTGGCGGTCAATGAGCTGGTAGACAGTATCTCCTCTCAGCTGACCTACGTACCCCAGATGGATACCAGCAAGTTAGTGGTGCAGATTAATCAGGTCGATTCCTTCACCGACTATCAGGCAGTGGTGGCACAGTTGCAGGGCTTAAAGTTGGTGCGGTCGAGCCATGTATCGGCGGTTGAAGGCGACCGTCTGTTTGTCACTGTGGATATAGACGGCGGTGTAGACCTGCTGATTTCAGCATTGGAGCGCAGTGGTCGTTTGGTTAACCAAACTTCCGAGATGGCGCGCTTCAGTGGTAATTTAGAATTTGATTGGATGGTTGAGTGAACGATTTTCAGCAGTTGAGTTTGGCTATTAAATTAGATAACCGAGCGACCTTCGATAATTTTTATGCCCCTACCGGCACTCCTCAGCATCTGGCGAAGATGTTACTGCAGGATGAAGGCAAGCAGTACGCCTATGTCTGTGGTTCATCGGGCACAGGTCTGTCGCATTTGATGCAGGCGGTTTGTCAGCAGCACAGCACCCGCCTGAGCAATGGTGCAGCGGTCTATCTGCCATTAAAAGAACTCTGTGACTATCCCGGCGATCAGGTTCTCGAAGGGCTGGAGTCGTCTGATCTGGTCTGCTTGGACGACCTTGACCAGGTGGCCGGTCGCGAGGAGTGGCAGGCGCCACTGTTTAACTTTTTTAATCGCTGCAGTGAGTCGGGCACGCGGTTACTGATTACCGCGCACACGCTACCTGACTATTTAGAAGTCTTGTTAGACGATCTGTTGTCGCGCCTAAAATCGGGCATTTCTCTGCAGCTAATGGATTACAAAGATGCAGATCTCCGTCGACTTTTGCAGCATCGAGCCAGTGGTCTGGGTCTCTATCTGTCCGATGAAGTGGCACGCTTTTTGTTGCACAGATTACCGCGCAACAGCCATGTATTAATGGAAGCGCTGGAAAAGTTGGATGGGGTGTCGTTGCGCGAGCAGCGTCGATTGACGCTGCCCTTTGTGAAGACTGTTTTGGATATATAGAGCTTTTTATTACAGGCTCTTTATTACAGGCTCTCTGCTACGACTCTAGTTTATAACGGACAGCTCTCACAGTAGAGATAGACATGATTAGGGTCGCTAAGAGTGTCGATAAACTGCAGTGGCTTAAGCGCTGATGCCAGCTGGCGCTGCAGACTCATAGGCAACCAACTCTGTAAGCCCATAGTACCCACCGCGGCACTCACATTGCCGCTAATCTCCATCATCACCTGCTCCATAAAACTCAATGGCTTGCGGCGATAGTCGATTTTATAATCGCTGACTCCGGCCAGTGTCGCGGCGCTGGCAATGGCGTCATTTAAGTCGCCGAGCTCATCCACCAGACCCAACTCTAACGCTTTCTTACCAGTCCAAACACGGCCCTGAGCGATTTTATGAATGGCGTTGGGTGTAGTCTCGCGAGCATCTGCCACCAGGGTCAAGAAGCGCGTATAAACATGCTCAACACCAGACTGCATAATTATTTTCGCCTCTGGGGTCATGGCTCTGCTGAGTTGCAACATTCCGGCAATATTAGTGGTGCCAACACCATCTGAATAGACGCCCATAGCACTGAGGGAATCTTCAAAGGTTGGGATCACACCAAACACGCCGATTGAGCCGGTGATGGTGGTGGAGAGTGCGAGTATTTTGTCGGACTCGGTAGCGATCCAATAGCCACCAGATGCAGCGTAACTGCCCATGGAGATAACCACTGGAATATTTGTCTTGCGCAGTGAGGCAATACTGTCGCGGATAACATCTGAGGCAAAGGCGCTGCCGCCTGGGCTGTCGACACGCAAGACCACGGCCTTGATCTGATCCTCTTCTTCGATCGCGGCAAACATCGCCGCCAATGTGTCACCACCTATGGTTCCCTCAGGTTGATTGCCATCGATAATCGATCCGCTGGCAACGACCACGGCTATTTTAGGTCTGCCTTTATTAACCGCTTTTAGAGAACCCAATTTCATATGATTGAGGTAGGCGCCCATGGGCACGCTGTCAAACTCGCCATTGCTGTGGGGCAAGATCTCTAGCAAATGCGCCTTGGTTTCACTGCGAGTGGCAATGCGGTCTATTAAGCCCTGCTGGAGTGCCAAGGCGGCAATATCGCCATTTTCTTCGGCCAGCCTGAGATGCATATTATTCGCCAGGTCATTGAGTGCGCCATTGGGTAGGCCTCGCAGCTGCTCTACTCTGGAAGTGTAAAACTGCCATAGGGAGTCAACCAAGTCGCGTCGATCGGCGCGGGCTTCGTCGGACATGCCCTTGCCCAAAAAGGGTTCAACGGCGCTTTTGTATTTGCCGACACGGAAGACGTGAACATTGATTTTGAGTTTATCCAGGGCTTCTTTGTAGTAGCTGCTGTAGGAGCCGAAGCCAGTGAGCATAACGCGGCCCAGGGGATTCATAATAATTTCATCAGCATGGGCGGCGAGAAAATACTGTGACTGAGAGAAGTTGTCGCCAATGGCAATAATCGGTTTGCCGCTCTGCTTAAAGCGCTGCAGGGCACCGCTGATCTCTTCGAGTTTGGCGATAGAGCCGCCCGCCATATAGTTGGTGTCCAGCAGCACATGGGTAATGCGCTCATCGTACTGAGCCTGTTCTAGGGCTTGGACTATATCTCGCACTAGGGTTTCTGTATCGCGCTGGCCTGGCTGAGAGAATATTTCGCTGACTGGATCTATATAGGAGCGCTGGTCAACCAGTGTACCGCTGGGGGCCAAATAGAGTGCGCCGCGCTCGGGCATGGGCTGGATGTCGTCGACAAACATGCCGGCGACTATTGCGATAAAAAACAACACTACAACCAGGCTGATCATGTAACGAATGGCACTGATAACGCTGCCGATAAACCTAAATATTCTGCGTATCAAGCCTGGTTTCTTTTCACTCATGGATGTAGTCCTTTAAATCGTTGTCTCTCAGCACCTAATGAGTACTGGAATGCCGTCCGCGTCCTGTGAGTATAGACTCTAGCTGGCAGTTTGCTCTTGCTGCTCTTGCTGAAGTGCTTCCTGCTTGTCGTATTCTTCTTGCAGTGCCTTGCCGCGTTGCTGTTTCCAACGTGCATACATCATTGCTGCATTAAACAGGATTACAGTCAGCGCCAATTCCACCCAGTCGAGTACCTGGGGCGATGGGCCGGCCAAATTGTCGATGGCGGTGGCAAAATAAATCAGGATGACAAAGCAGATCCAGATCAATGTGCGGGTGTTGTTGACGATTAAACCGGGAATAAAGATCACTAGGGGGAACAGGCAGAGGAAGTAAATAATTCCCGGTGCGCCCTGAATCCATGCATTGGCTGTCATGGCCGCCAGCATCAGATAAAAGCTGGCATGGGTGAGGGGCCGGGAAAAATTAATTTTTTGTTCTAAGGTCATGTTACTGCGCTCCGTTAAGTTGCGCGGCTAATTGGGCGACGCGTTTGCCCTGTGCTCGACAGAGGCTAATCTCGTCACTACTAAGGTTTTCGGCTTCAACGTGGCTGGCGCCATAGGGAGTGCCGCCGCTGTTAGTGCTGTGCAGGCTGGGCTCTGAATAGGGAATACCTGTCAACAGCATGCCCTGATGCAGCAGTGGAATCATCATCGACAGCAGAGTTGTCTCCTGACCGCCATGCAAGCTGGAGGTCGAGGTAAATACGCCAGCGGGTTTGTTGATTAGACTGCCATTGGCCCAGAGACCTGCGGTGCCATCGATAAAATATTTTAATGGCGCTGCCATATTGCCAAAGCGCGTTGGGCTGCCCATCAGCAGGCCGGAACAGTTGGCCAATTCTTGCTCAGTGCAATAAATGTCGCCGCTGCTGGGAATATCTTCTGCTGTGGCTTCACAGACTGTAGATATTGCAGGCACTGTGCGCAGACGCGCTTCCATACCAGCACTTTCAACACCCTGAGCAATTTCTTCAGCGAGCTTTTTAACATGACCATTGCGGCTGTAATAGAGCACTAATACATAGTTGTCTGACATTAAATAATCTCCAGCACGGCTTCTGGGGGCCGACCAATGGCGGCGCGCTCGCCGTTAATCACTATGGGCCGCTCAATCAGCTTGGGGTACTTGGCCATAGCGGCGATAAGCTGCTGCTCAGAGAGGCTGGTGTCCGCTAGGCTTTGATCTTTATACTCCTGTTCACCGCGACGCAGCAATTGCCGCGCACCTATACTGAGTTTTTTCAACAGCAGGGCAATGGTTTCAGTGCTTGGGGCGGTTTCTAAGTAGAGTACTATCTCTGGTTCTAGGCCCTGATCTTGCAAAAGGCTCAGAGTTTGTCGAGATTTAGAGCAGCGTGGATTGTGATAAATAGTCAGCATCGTCTATGTTTCAGGTTGTGGGAGTGAATACGCCATTGTAGAGGCAAATGGATTTAAACAGAATCAGAGGTTTAACCGCATGATCAATCAATTATCAATCACTATGGCCAGAGTACCCCAGCAACTGGTCAGTAGTGGTCAGTTTGTGGTCTATACAGTACGTCGATTTATCGGCGATGGCTGCCCCCAGAGCGCCGCAGCACTGACCTATATGAGTCTGTTTGCTGTGGTACCCATGCTGACTCTGATGTACAGCATGTTTTCCTTGGTGCCTGCATTCCAGGAACTCGGCGGTCAGGTGGAGGAATTTATCTTCTCCAAGTTTTTGCCCAGCAGCGGTCAGGAGATTACCCAGTACCTGAGTGAGTTTTCCAATCAGGCGCGCAAGCTAAGTGTCGCCGGTGTGGCGATTATCTTGGTCACGGCACTGCTGATGTTGAGTAATATCGAAAAAACCTTTAATCATATTTGGGCCACCACCGGCGGGCGCAAAGGCCTGGCCGGATTTTTGGTCTATTGGGCGATCTTGAGTCTCGGGCCCTTGTTGCTCGCCGTGGGCATGATTATGAGTACCTATCTGATGTCTCTGCGCCTGGTGGTTGCCGAGGTCGATAGTCTTGGCGTGGCGGCGCTGCTGTTTAGTTATCTGCCCTGCCTGCTGACCTGGCTGGCTTTCACCCTACTCTATGTGGCAGTTCCAAACTGCAAGGTGAGAGTGGTTTATGCGCTGTTTGGTGGTCTGATCACAACACTGTTGTTTGAGACTGCCAAGGCGTTGTTTGGACAGTTGGTAGCCAATTCCATCTATACCAACGTATATGGTGCATTCGCTGTTATCCCGCTGTTTTTGTTGTGGATTTATCTGCTCTGGGTGCTGATTTTATTCGGCGCTGAACTGGTGCGCAGTCTTGAGACCTTTCAATATGAAGGCCGGGATACCGAACTGCCGGATCTCCTCGCCGTATTGATTATTTTGTGGCAGTGCTGGCGTCGACAGCAAAAGGGTCGCAGCCTGTCGGACCGCTCCATGAGTATTGTTGGTCTCAATGTTGAGCAGTGGCGGCGTCTGCGCAATATTTTGCTGAGTCAGCGTATTTTAGAGAAAACCGCCAGCGGTCAATATGTGATGATTCGCGATGCGGATACCATCAGGCTGGTTGATATCAATGGATGGCTGGGTCAGGGATTTGGTGGCGGTGATAAAGCGCTCAGTGAAAAGTTGGTTAATGCCCACCCCTGGATGGAAAGTTACGACAGGCTGATGCGTGAGAATACTCAGATGACCGAACAGAATATGACAATGAGTCTGCAAAAGTTATTTGCCAGTAATAGTCATTCTCCGGATACTGGCATCTCAAAAGAGAATTAGACTTCTATATTAAGGCGATTGTGTATGTTTCAGGGTTTTTCATTGAAAGGTTTTTTATTAAATAGCTCTATAGCCAAAGCCGTTTTAGTCAGCCTGTTTCTGGTTGGCTGCAGTGGTGACACTGGCTACAAGTTGATTGATGGAAGCAGCCACAGTTTCAATAATGACGAAGGCAAATACACGCTGGTTAACTACTGGGCCGAATGGTGCCAACCCTGCCGAGTTGAAGTGCCGGAGCTCAACGAACTGGCCGCCGAGCACGCCGACCAGCTGACTATTTTAGCGGTAAACTTTGATAACGAGCAGGGCCAAAAGTTGCTTGATCAGCTGCAAAAAATCGATATTCAGTTCCCGTCGCTGGCGATGGATCCGCGTGCTAAATGGGGCCTTGAGCGACCCAAGGTATTGCCCGAAACCCTGATAATAAACAGCGATGGTGAATTGGTTAAGCGTTTAATTGGCCCCCAAACTCTGGAATCGCTGATGGCTTTTATAGTCGAGTGATACCCGTACCTAAAGTGGGTATAGCTGCTTGTGGGGCTGCCGTTTAAGCTTTCAGTTATTCAATCGCAAAGCTTCCAGCCATAAAGAGAGAGATACGATGAAAGATCTACGCAATTTTTATATCAATGGCCAATGGGTTCAGCCGCTGCAGGCACAGGACCTGGCCGTTGAAAATCCTGCCACAGAACAGTCACTGGCAACCATCTCTCTAGGTGCAGCCGGCGATGTTGACCTAGCTGTTGCGGCGGCTAAAGCCGCCTTCCCAATTTACTCTAAATTTAGTGTTGAGCAACGCATCGCCTTGATGGAAAAGCTCCTTGAAGTCTATATGGGACGCTACGACGAAATGGCCGCGACAATCTCCATGGAGATGGGCGCACCGATCTCCTTTGCCACGGCAGCCCAAGCGGACTGTGGACGCGGACATATATCCGCGGCGCTCGAGGCACTCAAGACCTTTGAATTTGAACGTCAGGTTGGCAGCACTCTGGTGGTTAAAGAGCCAATCGGTGTCTGCGGTTTTATTACACCCTGGAATTGGCCGGTCAATCAGATCAGCTGCAAAGTTGCACCGGCCCTAGCGACTGGTTGCACCATGGTGTTAAAGCCCAGCGAGATTGCGCCGCTTTCGGGATATTTATTCACCGAGATGATGGATCAGGCAGGTTTCCCAGCCGGTGTTTACAATATGGTCAATGGCGATGGCCCAGGTGTAGGCGCAGTAATCGCCAGTCACCCAGATGTGGATATGGTTTCCTTTACCGGCTCCACTCGCGCTGGAATTTTGGTTGCCAAAGCCGCAGCCGAAACGGTCAAGCGTGTCACCCAAGAGCTGGGTGGCAAGTCGCCGAATATTATCTTTGCCGACGCTGACCTAGAGTCTGCGGTCACTGGAGGTATTATCGGGATGATGGGCAACACCGGACAGTCCTGTAATGCCCCCTCAAGAATGTTGGTGGAAGCCTCGGTTTACGATCAGGCGGTAGAAATTGCCCGTCAGGTCACCGCGCAAATTCCTGTTGATCAGCCGAGTAAAGAGGGTGAGCACATAGGCCCTCTGTCCAGTCGTGTGCAGTTTGACAAAGTTCAGGGTTTGATTGCCAAGGGCATAGACGAAGGCGCTCAATTGATTGCCGGCGGGCTTGGAAAACCAGAGGGTTTTGAAACAGGCTATTTTGTTAAGCCAACGGTATTTGCCGGAGTGAATAATCAGATGGCCATAGCTCGGGAAGAAATTTTCGGTCCAGTGTTGACCATGATTCCCTTTGACAGCGAAGCCGAGGCAATCGCAATTGCCAATGATACGCCCTATGGTTTGGCGGCTTATTTAAGCACTGGTGACGATGAGCGCGCCAAGCGCGTTGCCGGTCAGTTGCGTGCTGGGATGATCAGTGTGAACAGTGCACAGCAGGACTATACAGCCCCATTTGGTGGTTATAAGCAGTCGGGCAATGGCCGCGAATGGGGCGAGTTTGGCTTTGATGACTTCCTCGAGATTAAAGGTATTAGTCGCTAGGCTGAAGGCTTTTTATTAAGCTGAGGGCTCTTTATTACGCTGATGGCTTTCAATTAGGCTGAGGGCTCTTTATTACGCTGAGATTAGCGCATTCCCAAGCATGTATCGCATGCTTGCGCGTGAGTCCCCAACGGTAATCCCCAGCATGGCCAGACGGATCTATTGCCCTGTGACTTGGGATAAAGAAGGCGATGGGATTGCTGTTTATGGCATTGTGTGTGGCGAAGGTAGATTTGCGTCGACCGACGGCTTCAGCAATCGCTTTGTGGTGGGTCAGTGTCCCCGGATCTGTAGCCAGTAATGTGCGCCACACATTGATATGGGTGGGCAGGGCAAACAGATGCAGGTTTAATGTTTTGTCGATGGGCTTGTCGCGTGAGAAAATTGATTGAAAGATTTCTATGGGTTCTGGCTCTTTACGCAGTAGTTTCGCTTCCGGTAACAGTCGTTGTAGATTACTGACAAAAGCGATTAGTGGCAGTCCGCTACTAAACGAAACTTTACAAATTCCCCGAGGTGTCTCGGCCACAAACATCTCTCCAAAGGGGCTCTCGTGGACGCTGTATTCAATGGTCAAATCGTAGCCGGGGCCGCTCTTATAAAAACTCGGTAGCCATCCTTCTATCTGAACCTTATGGCCAAAGGTGGTCATGCCGTCAATTAAACCAGATTGACTTTTAACCTCAGCCAGAGGCTTGGCTGCGGCGAGTAACTTTTCGCCGCGTTGGGGGGTGATAGTCTGCAGATAGGTCTTGGGTGTAACCTGACTCCAGCGTGTGAACAGGCGTTTAATTTCAAAGGCGCTAGTGTCGAGATGCTCGGCAATCTCATCTAGGGTTGGCTGCTGGTCGGATTGGGTAGCAATAAATCTAATTGCTTCAGCTATACGCTGATAGTCAGTGTTAATCATCCATGCAGTGTAGACTAGCCAAGCATGGCTGCCAGAAAATTTGCTACTTATTCGCCGATAGCTTGTAGAGCAGACCGCCAATGGCAATCATGGCAATGCCAATACCGCCTTCAATGGGTCGTGAAATAAGCACATAGGCCAGTGTCCAGACTGTTACGCTGAGGTAGATCAGCGGAGCAAAAGGATAGCCAAAGGTTTTGTAGGCACCTTTAATATTGAGTTTTTTCCAGCGCAGCACAAAGACTCCAAGCACCGCAAACAGAGTGTTGAGGCCAAGTACAAAACTGGAGAAAACCAGCACCGATTCAAAGGTCGCGCTGAGAATAAAGATCACTGCCAGCATGCCCTGAAATACAATGGCAGTCATAGGCACGCCATGTGAGTTGCAGCGTGCGAGACTTGAAAAAAGCTTAAAGTCTTCGCCTATTACCTGCAGTACTCTCGGACCCGCCATGGTCATGGCGCTAACGGTGGAAATTAACAGTAGCGCTAACATAAGGCCCATGGCTTTGCCCGCAGTCTCGCCTAGAGCATGGTCGGCAACGATTACACCCACTTCTAGCTTGCCCTCTAAAATACCGATGGGCGCTGCACTCAAAAAAGTAAAGTTCAATAACAGATAGAGCATCATCACCAAGCCGGTGCCGACAAATAACACTATGGGCAGGTTGCGCTGAGGGTTGTCCAGCTCGCTGGTGACATAGGTGGCGGCGTTCCAGCCGGTGTAGGCATAGTTCACGTAAATCAATGCCACGGCAAAGGCACCGCTAAATAGAAGCGTACTATCGCCAGTCTGCGGGGCGAAGCTTATGGGTTGTGGTGTGCCGCCCCAGATGAAAATCGTTGCGCAGAACAACAGGATTAGCAGCACTTTGAGGGCGGTAAATAGTTGTTGCACGGCGCTACTGGTTTGCCTAGAGCGACAATGTAGCAGAGTTAATACAACCACCAGAGAGACCGCCGACCAGCGCGATGAAATGTTCGGAAACACTGCGGATAGGTAGGCACCAAAAGTCATGGCTGCCAGGGCTACTGGCGCTGCAAAGCCGACAGTGGCAGAAACCCAGCCGGAGATAAATCCAGCAGCGGGGTGATAGAGTCGTGAGAGGAAGTTATATTCACCGCCGGAGCGGGGCAGGTTGGCGCCGAGTTCGGCATAAGTCAGTGCACCACAGAGTGCGGTCAGGCCACCGATAAGCCAGAGCATCATCAGCACAAAAAACGATTGGATGCCCAAAAGCTGAAAGCCGAGGCTGGTGAATACCCCGGTGCCAATCATATTGGCGACTACCACCGAGATACCTGTGGTTCTTGAGAATGTATGCATGGTTATGGGCTTGTGAGGCTAATGGTGAGTTAATTTTTTACCACACTCTACATCAGCTCTGTGGCTGTGGCATTAAATACTCTTAAGTCACAGAAATGACACAGAGGATAATTGCGAGTACCTTACACTCAGAAACCAAATGCTATGAAAGTAGCGTTAAAAACAATAACAACAAATCAAAAAAGAGAGTTTCAAAATGGAAAGAGGTCTGCGTATTGCAGTAGTACTTATTGGCGTCAGCATGGTACTGGGTGCTGTAGGATTTATGTTTTCACCGGAAGCAATGGAGGCCCAATTTTCTGTGGTGGCCAGTCGTGTTGACGGTATGGGAACCCTGCGCGGTGATCTCGGTGGCCTATTTGTGACTCTTGCGGTGTTCACTCTCTATGGTTCGCGTCCGGGTAAAAGTGCTTGGTTGGCTGTGCCAGTGGTATTTATGCTCGCGGTACTGTTTGGACGCGGCGTTCATATCCTGCTTGATGGCCTGTCAGAACCGGCGATTCGTTCGGTAGTGGTTGAGATTATCGCCCTTGTGGTACTCGAAGCGGCGCGCCGTAAACTCGGCAATGATAAGGCGGGGAGCTAATCGTGGCTATGCATAAACTATTGCTCTCAACATTGCTTTTTACTGCTGCCAATATCTCTATGGCAGAGGATACGTCTGCAGCTGGAAAAGCAACCCAGGTCTATTTTGGCGACACTCATTTACACAGCTCTTACTCCTTTGACGCCTTTCTAAATAATAACCACAGCGCCGATCCGGACACAGCCTATCGCTGGGCCAAGGGTCAGCCGGTTATTCATCCTTATAATCGCGCGCGAGTGCAGATTCAAACCCCATTAGATTTTCTCGTGGTCAGTGATCATGCAGAAATGCTCGGTGTGATGAAAGCGGTGCGCAACGACAGTGACCTGTTTGAAGATCTGGGCCTGTGGGCTAGCTTCAAACGTTGGTATGCGATGTATCAAATGAATGACGCTATTGATACAGACACTGGAATGGCGTTTTTTGGGCGCTTTTTGCCTGTTCCTGCCCAAGGGGAGGGACATGTTGATCCGGTAGCGGACCCCAGTAATAACATAGGTAAAGTGGCTATTTTCGGTGATACCACCGCAGTGGGTACTGCTGCTTGGACCGATATTGTTGACACCGCCGAGCGTCACAATGATCCCGGCACCTTTACCAGTTTGATCGGTTGGGAGTGGAGTTCAATTCCCACCGGCGCTAATTTACACCGCATCGTGATCAGTCCAGACGGAGCCGAGAAGAGCAACCAATATCTGCCCTTTGGTTCTGATCAGAGTCAGTATCCAGAAGATTTGTGGAAGTGGTTGGGCGAAACGCAAGAGCGCACCGGTGCGCGCTTTTTAGCCATTCCCCACAACTCGAATATTTCCAAAGGCTATATGTTCGATACCACCACGTTGCGCGGCGAAGAGATTACCGCCGACTACGCCACCCGTCGCATGGCCTGGGAGCCGGTGGCTGAAATTACCCAGATAAAGGGTGACAGCGAAACCACTAGCAAGCTCTCGCCAGAAGATGAATTTGCCGACTTCGAGACCTATGAGCACTACATTCAAAATGGCGTCGTAGACTATGTCGCCAGTGCCGCCGACTACATTCGTCCTGCTCTTAAGAGAGGTTTGTCGATCGAGCAAAAGGTTGGTGTCAATCCCTACAAGTTTGGCTTAATAGGCTCAACCGATGCCCACTCTGGTCTGTCTTCATCCGAGGAGAATAATTTCTGGGGCAAGATGGCCAAGGATTCGACGCCAGAGACCAAGTCTCGCCCCGGTATGAGTGTAGACACCCGAGATGGCTGGAATATGTCAGCCTCTGGTGTAGCCGCCGTATGGGCTCCCGAAAATACCCGTGAGGCGATCTATGCTGCGTTTAAACGCAAAGAAGTCTATGCCACCACTGGGCCGCGCATGCGTGTGCAGATGTTTGCCGGTTGGAGCTTTCCGGACGGCGCTGCAGAAGCCGACGATTTTGCCGCCATTGGCTATAGCAACGGTGTGCCCATGGGTAGCGACTTAGCTGCCACAGGTAGATCTGATCAGGCGCCAAGCTTCTTGTTGCGCGCTGTAAAAGACCCACTGGAAGCCAATCTTGATCGCGCGCAAATTGTTAAAGGCTGGGTCGATGCAAGCGGTGTAGAGAATGAACAGGTCTATAACGTAGCCTGGTCAGGTGAGCGTCAGTTGGATGCGGATGGGCGTTTGCCCACTGTGGGCAACACTGTGGATTTGGATTCAGCCCGATACAGCAACAGTATCGGTCAGGCTGAGTTTGCTCTGAAGTGGACGGATCCAGATTTTGATCCCCAGCACTCGGCATTTTATTACGCGCGTATATTGCAGATTCCAACGCCGCGCAATGCATTGTTTGATGCCCGTGCCCTAGGGCTCGATAAGCCGCCCAAAGGGCCCAGCACTATTCAGGAACGCGCCTATACTTCTCCAATTTGGTACCAGCCTTAATCGTGCTGGCGCTTTGTGTGTTTTAACTTAGACTTAGATATCAACTAATAGGGCGCAAACGCGGAGGTATTGAGCGTTTGGGCCGTATTGATTAATTGTTGTTCACTTGATTGTCTCTCAGAGGTTTATTAACAGTCCCCCATGCGCAGCTTATTTAAAGAACCTTTATTCCAATTTTTATTTATTGCTCTGTTGCTTCTGCTCGGCGAGCGACTTATTAATGCTGATGACTACGCCTATGACCAATACCATATAGAAGTCGATGATGGCGTACTGCTGCAGTTTATGCAGTTGCGAGCGAAGACTTTTAAGCCAGAAGAAGCCCAGCAGGCCTTGGATGCGCTCAGCACGGAAGACCGCCAGCGTTTAGTGGATGACTATGCTCGAGAAGAGGCGTTGTTCCGCGATGCCATGGAACTCAACCTAGATAAAAACGATCAGATTATCCGTCGTCGCCTAATCCAAAAAATGGATTATTTAGCTCAGGGCTTTTATGACGAAGCTGAAGTCATAACCGAAGATGATCTGCGGGACTATTACACCGAGCATCGGGAAGAGTATAAAAAACCAGCGTCGGCAACCTTTACCCATGTATTTGTCTCCAGTGAGCGCCATGGTGCTGAACAAGCCGAAACCATTGCCGCTGAACTCCAACAAACCCTCAATGAGGAGACTGTGCCATTTGAGAATGCACCCCGTTACGGCGAACGCTTTCTCTATAACCGCAACTACGTCAATCGCGACGATGACGAAATTGGCAGCCATTTCGGGGATCAGTTCGAGCAGCAGTTATTTGCTTTCCAGATTAGTAATCAGTGGCAGGGGCCAGTTCAGTCAACCTACGGTTGGCACCTGGTGTTGTTGGTGAAAAATACGCCAGCCTATATCCCACCCCTTGAAGAAATTGCCGCCAATGTTTTTGCCGATGCGCAGCGTCAGCAGCAACAGCAGGTCAAGCGTCAGGCAATCGATAAGTTAATGGCCAAGTATCAGATAAGCGATCGGAGCGGCCAGTAATGCTGCGAGGGTTGCTGTCATTATTTTTATCTAAGGTCTTTATAAGCCTATTATTGCTCGGCGCCATGGCGCAGGCTGACGAAGCACGCCCAGTCTATGTTGAAGTCACCCAGATGAGTGCCTCTGAATATCTGTTGAAGTGGAAGATACCGCCGGTCATGTCTCAGGGTCAGGAGCCTGCCATCGAACTGCGGCAGAGCAATTGTCGCCTCAATAATGGCGCCTTTGAGGGCAAACCCGCTGGATTGGTTGGTCGCAAGCTCTATCGCTGCGATAGCAACACTGAGGCCGACTATCAGATTGAATTAATTTATCCCAACAGCAATCCGGCGCTGACCTCATTAATTGTATTTAAGCCCTTAGAGGGTGACCCGGTACAGGTGTTTTCTGGACCCGAAGAAACCCTGGTGACTCTGTCTCTAGTGACCTCCCCCTCTGCAGTGGCCAAGCAGTACACAGTGGCTGGTATAGAACATATTTTAATCGGTACAGACCACCTGCTATTTGTACTCTGTCTGATGATGATAGCCGGAGGCTTTAAGCGTCTGGTGCTCACGGTGACCGGATTTACAGTGGCCCACTCCATTACCCTAAGTCTGGCGACCTTGGATATTTTTCGTCTGCCCACGGAATTAGTTGAGCTGCTGATTGCCCTGAGTATTTTGCTGCTGGCGGTAGAGATTGTGAAGCATCGCGCTGGGGGTGCTAAAGACAGCTTTACCTGGCGCTATCCGGTGAGTGTCTCAGCGGTATTTGGTCTGTTGCATGGCTTTGGTTTTGCCGTGGTATTACAAGAGTTGGGTTTGCCATCGGCAATGAAGGTTCAGGCGCTACTGTTTTTCAATATCGGCGTCGAGCTGGGTCAGCTGATGTTTATTCTGATGGTGTCGATTGCGGTGCTGATTATCAGGCGTTGGATCGCAACCCAGACCAGTCAGCAGGATCGACTGGCGCAGGTGGTGATATACAGTATTGGAGTGTGCAGCGCTTACTGGTTGTTTGAACGCAGCGCGCTGCTCTTTAGTTGAATAGCTGAGGCTAGCTCTGCTTCATTTAGCTCTAATTCACTTAGCTCTACTTTACCTTACCAAGATGCTTGGAAATTACAGTGAGAGTTGGCTTAACCAGCTTGGGGGTGCAGGCAACTATATGCCCAGTCTCCAAGAACTTCTCGCCACCTTGAAAATCACTCACCATGCCGCCAGCTTCGCGAACCAAAAGCGCACCAGCCGCTATATCCCAAGGCTTTAAATGCATTTCCCAGTAGGCGTCCATACGTCCGGCTGCAACATAGGCCAGATCTAGAGCTGCTGCACCCATACGGCGAATGCCGGATGAATTGGTCGCAAACTCGTGCATCGACTTCAGGTAACCGTCCATATGATCGAAGGAGGGGGAGCTGAATGGAATGCCTGTGGCGTAGAGCGCACCCACTTCACTGGCGCGACCTGATACTCGAATACGGCGGCCATTGAGCTTGGCGCCGTCACCGCGACTGGCGGTAAATTCTTCGTGTTTGAAGGGTTCGACAATAACTGCATGCTCAAGCTTGCCTTTAATACGGCAGGCGATTGAGATCGCGACATGGGGTATGCCGCGGATAAAATTGGTGGTGCCGTCCAATGGATCGATAATCCATTCCACATCACTGTTTGGGTTGCCGCTGACGCCACTCTCTTCACAGAGAAAGCGATGGTCTGGGTAAGCCTTTTTGATATGATAAATAATCGTCTCTTCGGAACGTCTATCAACTTCGGTAACGAAGTCGTGGCGGCCCTTCTCGTCGACCTTCACCAGGTCGAGGTTGTCGGCTGATTTTACAATCATTTCGCCCGCACTGCGCGCAGCACGCAGGGCAATATTAACCATAGGTTGCATGTTAGATTTTCCAAGTGACTTAAAGAGCGCCGGCATTGTAACAGAACTAATGTACCAGAGAAGACTGATTCTGCTACACTCGCGGCCGTTTTTTGGCCCTCTATTAATAGCGGCCACTGCAGGCCATAAGAAGGCCATTTGAGAGTTTAAGAGGTGATAAGTGTCCATATCTGAGCGTCAGGAAAATATTCGTATAGTGTTAGTCAATACCACTCACCCCGGTAACATTGGCGGCGCTGCGCGAGCCATGAAAAATATGGGCTTAGCCGAGTTGTATTTGGTGCAGCCTCGTGAATATCCTGCGCCCCGTGCAGTTTGGCGGGCAGCTGGTGCGCGCGATGTACTTGCCAATGCGACCATTGTTGAGACAGTAGATGAAGCCATTGCCGACTGCGCGTTGGTGGTGGGTACCAGTGCGCGAGAGCGACGCATTCCCTGGCCAATGCTCAATCCACGGGAATGTGGCGAGAAAATCTACAGTGAAGCAGCCACCCACAAAACCGCACTGTTGTTTGGTCGCGAAGATCGCGGTCTGACCAATGATGAGCTGCAAAAGTGTCACTACCATGTGCATATCCCATCGAATCCCGATTACAGCTCGCTAAACTTGGCTACTGCTGTACAAGTGCTGGCCTATGAAATCCGCATGGCCAGCCTGGCGGATGACCAGGGCAATTTGCCTTCTCTCAGTGAGTGGGATCAGCCACCGGTTACAGCTGGGGATCTGGAGTTCTTTCATGAACATCTTGCCACCACCATGGCCGAACTGCAGTTCTATGATCCGGAAAATCCAAAGCAGCTTTTAACCCGCATGCGCAGATTATTTAATCGTGTACGCATGGATCAAATGGAAGTTTCGATACTTCGTGGTCTGTTGTCAGCGGTGCAGCGTAAAATTAAGTAATGACAGATAGAACGCCGGATTAGCTGGTGTTTCTAAGGCGCAGTTTTATCGTTTTAGGCCTCTGTCTAGGTGTTCAGTTTGGCTTCAACTGATTACTTGACTAAAATAGTCGGGTATTACATACTGAATCCCTGATCGAAACAGGTAGTAAGCAATGCGACTGACAACAAAAGGGCGATATGCGGTAACCGCAATGTTGGATCTCACCATCCACTGCGACGACAAGCCGGTGTCCCTGTCTGAAATATCTCAGCGCCAATCCATATCACTGTCGTATCTCGAACAGCTTTTTTCAAAGCTGCGCCAGTCTGAACTGGTCACCAGTGTTCGCGGTCCCGGTGGTGGATATCGTCTGGGTCGGTCTAGCGAGAATATTTTTGTCGCGGAAATAATCGATGCCGTCAATGAGTCGGTGGATGCCACAAACTGTCAGGGCAAAGGTGATTGTCAGGGTGGAGAGATATGTTTGACCCACTCGCTGTGGGATCAGTTGAGTCATGAAATACATAATTTTCTAAATTCTATTTCCTTGGCTGATTTGATCGCCCGCCGCGATGTAAAAAGTATTGCCCAGCGCCAGGTTGAGCAATTGTTAATTTTAAATGAAAGCCCGCAGGCTGGCGCCTGCTGAAACTGGAGTAATAAATGAGTCTTCCAATTTATCTCGACTACGCAGCAACAACTCCTGTTGACCCTGCAGTTGCAGACAAAATGATGCAGTACCTGACCCCAACCGGTCATTTCGGTAATCCAGCATCTCGCTCTCACACCTTTGGTTGGGAAGCAGAAGCGGCAGTAGAGGACGCTCGCGAAGAAGTCGCCAAAATGATTGGCGCAGATCCACGTGAAATCGTCTGGACCTCTGGCGCCACAGAAGCTAATAATCTTGGTATTAAAGGTTGCGCACATTTTAATCAGCGCAAAGGCAAGCACGTGATTACCTCACGTATTGAACACAAAGCGGTACTGGATACCTGTCGTCAGCTTGAGCGCGAAGGTTTTGAAGTGACCTACTTGGATCCAGATTCCAGCGGTTTGATTCAGCCACAGATGGTTGCCGACGCGATTCGCGAAGACACCACTGTTGTTTCGATCATGCACGTGAACAATGAGATCGGTACTCTTAACGACATAGCCGCAATTGGTGCAATCTGCCGTGAGAAGAAAGTTTTCTTCCATGTGGATTCAGCCCAGAGCGCAGGCAAAACGCCTATCGATGTTGAAGCCATGCAGGTGGATATGATGTCCTTCTCGGCACACAAGATTTATGGCCCCAAAGGTATTGGTGCACTCTATGTCCGTCGCAAGCCGCGCGTTCGTATTGAAGCGCAGATGCACGGTGGCGGTCACGAGCGCGGTATGCGTTCTGGTACGCTTGCCACCCATCAGATCGCTGCAATGGGTGAAGCTTTCCGTCTTGCCGGTGAAGTGCTGGCTGAAGAATCGGCTCGCATCACTGTATTGCGCCAGCGTCTTTGGGACGGTGTCTCGGATATGGAAGAGGTTTACCTTAACGGTTCAGCCACTCAGCATGTTCCGGGCATTGTGAATATCAGCTTTGCCTTTGTAGAGGGCGAATCACTGATTATGGCGCTGCGCGATCTGGCAGTTTCATCGGGATCAGCCTGTACTTCTGCCAGCCTTGAGCCTTCCTATGTGTTGCGCGCTCTAGGTCTCAATGATGAGATGGCCCACAGCTCAATCCGCTTTAGTATCGGTCGCTACACCACCGAGCAAGATATAGATTCAGCGATTGAAAAAGTGCGTCATGCGGTAACCAAATTGCGTGAGCTTTCGCCGCTCTGGGACATGTTCAAAGACGGCGTTGATTTAAGCAAAGTAGAGTGGGCTGCTCACTAGATCCTTCGGGATAGAGTGCAACTTAGTCTTACTAAATTCAGTTATTAAATAAAGGAGTCATTAACATGGCTTACAGCGAAAAAGTAATAGATCACTACGAAAACCCACGCAATGTTGGCAAGCTCGACGACAATTCAAAAAATGTCGGTACTGGCATGGTCGGAGCACCAGCCTGCGGTGACGTAATGCGCCTACAGATTCAGGTTAATAGCGATGGCATTATTGAAGATGCTAAGTTTAAAACCTACGGCTGTGGTTCGGCGATTGCTTCAAGCTCGCTGCTTACCGAGTGGGTTAAAGGCAGGCACATAAACGACGCTGCTGAGATCAAAAATACTGAGATAGCCGAAGAGTTGGCTCTGCCACCGGTTAAGATTCACTGCTCGGTGCTGGCTGAAGATGCTATTAAAGCAGCAGTTCGCGACATCCGAGAAAAGCGGGGGAGCTGAGTAGCAATCATGGCTATTACAATGACCGCAGCTGCCGAGCAGCATGTAATCAATCATCTCGCGCATCGCTCAAAAGGTGTTGGCGTCCGTTTGGGCGTTCGCACCACTGGCTGTTCGGGCCTTTCCTATGTTCTCGAATTTGTCGATAGCACCGAAGCTGAAGACAAGGTGTTTCACTGCGGCGACGTAAAGCTGGTGATTGATCCTAAGAGTCTGCTCTATCTCGATGGCACCGAATTAGATTATGTCAAAGAGGGCCTCAATGAAGGCTTTGAGTTTAAGAATCCGAACGTCAAAGATGAATGTGGTTGTGGTGAGAGCTTTCATATATAGATAGCTTTTATATTTAGATAGCTTTCATATGGATAGCCTTGATATATAGAGCTCTTATATAGAGCTCTTATATCTCACGTCTTTAGACAGCAGTAACAATTACTTTTGGGTTTAATAAAGTGGTCTTATCGGCAACACTTT
>Ga0307488_10000174_pt1 | contig 49082 bp, 50 predicted proteins | sample SB02metaG_FD_202248 | JGI IMG/M metagenome (GOLD analysis project Ga0307488, IMG submission 202248) | Sea-ice brine microbial communities from Beaufort Sea near Barrow, Alaska, United States - SB 0.2 | ecosystem: Environmental > Aquatic > Marine > Coastal | place: USA: Alaska | collected... | reverse complement strand
CCTACAACGGTATCTTTCTTTAATTCTTTTTCGATTGGGTCGTCTTGCCCAGATATCCAGATTTTGAGTTCTGCGTCTAAATCAAAGTGCCCAGCGGTTTCGATTTTAAATTGGGTAATGGCGCGATAGGGAATAGAATGATAATCGACCTTACGGCCAGTCATACCTTGTTTATCAATCAGGATAAGGCGTTTGTTAGTGAAGACATACATATCTCGTACAACTCTAAAAACCTGCTGTATGCTCTCTGTATCACCGATAATGGGCGCTAATTCTTCTGCCACTTCACTGATATCAATTTCAGACGCGTTGCCGAGTAATGCATCAAGTAATCCCATTTTTAGTTCCTTTAAGTATTTAGTGAATGATCAGCATAATTGTTGATGCGAAAATAGCAACTACAGGCTACCATCCCAAATCCTTATGTGCCCTGATGAAGGTGATTATAATTTTATGTCTAGTGTGACTTTTGCCGATGTGCAAACTGCCGAAAAACGCATCCGTCCTTTTATCAATAAAACACCAGTGCTTGAGTCTCAGTTATTAAATAGCTGGCTAGGGCACAAATTATTTTTTAAAGCAGAGTGTTTTCAGAAAACAGGGGCGTTTAAACTCCGTGGCGCACTGAATATGATGTTAAAAGCCAAGGAAGAGGGACGATTGGGTAGCCAAGTAGTTGCCAGTAGTTCGGGTAATCACGCACAAGCCGTGGCTTATGCCGCTAAAATATTGGGTGTTAAAGCCACTATTTATAGTGCAAAGAACCTATCTAAAGTGAAAGCAGCGGCAACCAAGTATTACGGCGCGACACTTGACTTAAGTGCGACTCGTAAAGAGGCGGATGAAAAGGTCGCCGAAGCTGCGAGTCAATCAGGGGTATTATGGATGCCCCCCTTCAATCATGACGATATAATAGCCGGTCAAGGTACCGTTGCACTTGAGGCCATTGGGCAATTGGGTGAAGTGAATAGTGTGTTTGCACCCGTGGGCGGTGGGGGATTGGTGTCGGGTTCGTTGATAAGCACTAGAGCTTTGCTTCCAAAGGCAAGCGTTATTGGCGTTGAGCCCTTGGTCGCAAACGATGCTGCAGAGTCGCTGCGTACTGGTGTCATTCAATCTTTACCACAGCAGCCTAATACTTTGGCTGATGGTGCTGCAACGTTACAGGTGGGCGAAAAAACCTTTCCTCATCTTAAAGCATTAGATGGATTTTATGAAGTGGATGAAACACACATTGCCTATTGGACTCAGTGGTTGCAACACTTGCTTAAGATACATGTTGAGCCTACTTGCGCTATGAGCATGGGTGGGGTGGTTGAGTGGCTTAAATCACAGACTAGCGAGCAAAAGGTATTAGTGTTGTTATCTGGTGGCAATATCGATCAACAAAAAATGCGCCAAATATGGCAAGATGATCACTTGCAACAAGTCCCTAGTTTGTTGATTTAAAAACTAAAATCTGCGATAACTAATTGTAATATAAGCTTCGGCATCATCATTCTTATTAAAACGTTTTGGGAGGAAACAATACATTGCGGATTTATTCAGCAAGCATACTATTAAGTCTATTGGCGTTAATACCCCACACAAGTTTTGCTCAAGAAACGCTTTTTTCTCAAGCCAACTGCACGATTGTGTATTCTTTAGAGCGCTCAGCAGAACAGTATTTTAACAACGAAATTGCTCAGTTAATTGTGCCAATTAACCATAAAAACATCCATTTTATCGATTTAAACAACTGGGGTAAAATGTCACCACATGTTGAAGTAAGTGGTCGCTTACGTAATAAGTTACGTCAGCAATACGCTTTAAAAAAAGGTGTGAATCAAGCTGTTTTAGTGAATGATCATGGGGAAATGTTAAGCCGTTATAATGGTTCTGTTACCTTGGTGAACGCTTTAATTGATTGCCGTTAGATATGGATTATTAAAAGGCCTGAGCCTTATTTCGACAAGGTTGTGAGTTTCATCATGATATGTGCCACAGATTAACTCTATATCTACAAATTTTAGCCACAAATTTTCCCTTTCATCTCTAAGTTGTAACAACGCTCATTAATATACAACTATTGCATCAATTAAAAATCTAGTGCAAATTAAGTGAAATTTTATATGGGATCTGTTGTGAAAATTATATTTATTGTCTGTCTGTTTGTTATCAATTCTTTGGTGTTTGCTGCTCCTAGCCATATTGGGAATGTAAAAGGTTATACTCTCAACAATGCCGGGGAGCTTATTAGCTTTTCAAATATGGTGTTTGATGCTGGAAAAGTCGTGGCAATCGGCACCGAAGAGCTTGGCCAAAAGTATCCCAATGCAACCTTTATAGATGGTAAAAATAAAGTGTTGTTACCGGGGCTCATTGACGCTCACGGTCATGTGATGGGATTAGGTGAAACCTTATTGCAAGTTGATTTACGCGAAAGCAAATCAGCTTTAGATGCAGCAAAAATGGTGCAGGCTTATGCTAAAACTCAGCAAGATTTGGCTTGGGTAACAGGGCGAGGCTGGAATCAAGTGCTCTGGCCTGGAAAGGCTTACCCCACTGCCAGTTTGTTAGATGAATATGTCAATAATAAACCTGTAATGTTGTCTCGAGTGGATGGCCATGCCAGTTGGGTTAACTCAAAAGCCCTTGAAATAGCTGGTATTACTAAAGATACTCTTGATCCTCCGGGCGGAAAAATTGAACGGGATGAACAAGGTAACCCTACGGGGGTCTTAATTGATAATGCAGAAAGCTTGATGCTTAAACACTTGCCTAAAACCTCTGAAGCTACGTTAACTGCGCAATTAAATGCTGCCGGCGAACATTTGCTCTCAGAGGGTATAACCAGTGTGCATGATGCCGGTATCGGTAAAGTGGTATACAACTATTACAAAAAACGTGTGGCTGAACACTCGTTACCAGTGCGTATCTATCCTATGATTGCGGCAACCTCAGCGGATTTGAGGCAACTATTAGAAACAGGCCACGTGCAAGACCAATACGACTGGTTATCTATCAGAAGTGTTAAGGCATACGGTGACGGTGCTCTGGGCAGCAGAGGAGCTGCTTTGTTGCAACCTTACTCTGATGCCCAAGATAACACAGGTTTATTGGTAACCCGAGAGCAAGATTTAAAACCACTATTTGATTTGGTTTTAGGTAAGGGATTTCAACTTAACTTTCATGCCATAGGTGACAGAGCTAACCGTTTAGCCCTAGACCAGTTTGCGGATAGTTTTGAGCGAGTGGGTGGGAAGTCACTGCGCAACCGTGTTGAACATGCTCAAGTGGTAAATGTGGATGATATTCCTCGTTTTAAAGCTCTAAATATTATCCCTGCTATGCAACCTACCCATGCGACCAGTGATATGAATATGGCAAAAGACAGAGTTGGTGCCGCAAGATTAAAAGGCGCTTACGCATGGCAAACCTTCTTGAAACAAGGTTCCCCAGTGGCTTTCGGATCTGATTTCCCTGTGGAGCTCTCAAACCCATTTTTTGGTTTACACGCCGCAGTCACAAGGCAAGATCGCAACAACTCACCAGACAGTGGCTGGATACCTAGCGAAGCGGTGACACTCAAACAAGCCTTTCGTGGTTTTACTTTGGATGCAGCTTACGCTGCTCATCAAGAACATATTTTAGGCGGCTTAACCGAAGGTAAATGGGCTGATTTTATTTTGATAGACCAAGATGTTTTTACAACATCACCACAAAACATTTGGAAAACTCAAGTTTTAGAAACGTGGATTGCTGGTGAAAAGCGCTTTACAAAAGCGCCTTAGTTTCAATAGCAAAATTAAGAGGCCAGATTGATATGTTTAAATTAGATCTTGGCCTCTGCAGCAGATAAAACCATATAGGCGCAATTTTGCATATTACCGGGGAAGGGCACTTCGGGATATTCTGTTTCAATAAAGCCGAGTGATTGATAACAGTTGTAAGCGACAGTGTTGTCTTTGAATACAAACAAAGAAGCGCCTTTAGTTGATTGAGCTAAAATGGCTTGTTCAAGTATTTTTGTAATTAATACCTTAGCCAATCCTTGAGCGCGGTATGTGGGGTTAACGGTGAGTCGGCTAAGATGCTGATGTTCTAAGCGGATATAGTATTGGCCAAAGGCCACCAGTTGCTGCTCTTGTTTTAGCAGACAAAAAGATTAGAAGTGATTTGCTGTTAGATGTTTAAGAAAGTCTTTGTCAGACATAGGGTAGGTCATATTTGGCCCACCCCATGTGTGAATTTCTGCATGAGTGTTAAACCAACTTTTTACCTGTATATAATAATGTTCAGTAGGTTGAGCAGTTAACGTCATTGGTTTAATCTTTCTGGTTACTGATCGATATAATTTATAAGCCTTTGTAAATTATATGCCTTTATAGAGTGTGCTGATCCACTTTTCTTCAGTGATGAAATTCCACGCCCAAGCAGTGTATTTTTCACCTAAACCTTGTTTCACCGCTTCGTCAAGACTGATACCTTTGGCTTTCATACTTTTTACTATGGCAGCGGTATCAACCAGCATATCCAAAGCTTTTTGATAATCGGCTTTAGTGGCTAACTTACCGTGTCCAGGGATGATTTTAGTATCGTCTTTCAGCATCCCAATCAGTTTAGTTACGTTATTAATATAACCGCTAACCGTGCCTCCGCCATCTAAATCAATGTAGGGAAAACGCCCTTCAAAGAATAAATCTCCGGGGTGTAAAACATTGGCTTCCTCAAACCATACTACGCTATCGCTGTCGGTATGACCTGCAGGCATATACATTACATTGATGGTGTCGCCATTAAAATGAAACGTCATACCCTGTTGATAAGTAACAACAGGTAATTCGGCGTGTGTATGTTCTTCTTTATCGGCTAAACGTTTACGCACATTGTCATGTGCAAAAATGGTACTACCTTTGACTTCAGCAAAGTAGGCATTAGAACCTGTGTGATCACCGTGGTAGTGAGTGTTCACAATATATTTAATCGGTTGTTTTGAGATATCACCAATAGCCGTCGCTATTTTTTCAGCTAGAGGAGCATATTGGTCATCAATGATTAATATACCTTCAGGACCAGCTGATACGCCGATATTACCACCCATTCCCTCTAACATATGCACAGATCCACTCACAGGTTGACTGGTTATTTTGGCATCAGCCCACCTGTCTTGGGAAATAGCCGAGCTAGATGAAAAAAAAGCGGTGATCGCAGTAGCTAAAAGAATTTTTGAACGCATAAATATTGTCCTTTGATTAAAATTAAGTTAAGCCTAGACGTTTGCTACAACAGACTACAAACTATGAAACATACAAGACCGTTAAGATAACCCGCATGTTTCAATTTACAAAACGTATTAGCTTTATTTTCTTTGTGCTCAGCCTGGCGACTGCTTTTTTTATTAACTTCAATGTCAGCCCGACTTGGGTTGAATCCCAGTTGCAATATCAAACATACGACAATGAACTCGGACAGTTAGTTTATCGCGCTAGCGGTCAAGATAACGTGATAGAAGACATTGTATCTTATTCCGAGTCTCCTTTAAGACAATCAATTCTGAATATCCAACAAAGCAAACCTTCCCTGTCACAGCAATGGGTTTATAAAAATACTACTGAGGATGTGGTTTTACTCAAAGCAGACTTTCATTTTGGTATTTGGTCATTATTGCCTGCTTTGGTCGCTGTTGTATTGTGCTTAATGACACGTGAGCCTTTGGTTGCACTATTTGGCGGAATAGTGATTGGCGCAGTGATGTTAGGACGATTCGATATCACGCATGAGGTATTCATACCTAACATAGGCACATCAAGTGCAGCATCCATATTGATATTATATTTATGGTTGCTCGGAGGTTTGATGGGCATGTGGGCAAAAACAGGTGCGGCTAAGGCCTTTGCCGACCATATGAGTCAACATTATGTAAAAGGACCACGTTCAGCCAAGGTTGTCACTTGGTTTTTAGGTTTAGTGTTTTTCCAAGGCGGCACTATGAGTACCGTTTTGGTAGGCACAACGGTCAAACCCATCGCAGACAAGGCTGGGGTCAGTCACGAAGAACTCAGTTATGTAGTTGATTCTACTGCATCACCTATTGCCTCTATTATTGCATTTAACGCTTGGCCAGCCTATATACAAGCGTTCTTGTTCATTCCTGGGGTCGCATTTTTAGCCACAGAAAATGATAGGATCGCGTTCTTTTTTGCCAGTATTCCTTTTAGTTTCTATGCAATATTTGCGGTTTTAGGAACTTTGTTACTGAGTCTCAACATTACAACCTTTAGTGGCTCCCCCCTTAAAAAAGCAATGAAACGAGTGACTGAAACCGGTGAACTAGATGCGCCTGACGCTTCCCCCATTAGTGCTAAAGAATTACATCAAAGCCAAGTGCCAGAGGGATACATCGCACATAGGTTAGAGTTTATTTTACCTTTAGTGAGCTTAATTATTATCGCCGTTGGTTCATACTTTGTAACGGGGTCGCCACAAATTCATTGGGCCTTTTCAGGGGCTTTATTTCTGTCTATTTTCATGGCGCTAGCAAAAGGTATGGCACTTAAACAAGTGTTAGACGGCTTTGGAAATGGTTTAAAAGGAGTGGTGGTTGCGTCGGTCATATTAATGTTTGCCTTAACCATAGGTGTGCTAAGTAAACAGTTAGGTGGAGGCATTTATTTGGTCGAATCTTTGGGCGAGCACATTCCATATTGGTGTTTACCTATAATATTACAACTCATGACCATGGTTATCGCTTTTTCAACCGGTACCAGTTGGGGCACTTACGCCATCGCTTTCCCCTTAGGTTTGCCTTTGGCATGGACTATCGCCCAGAGCCAGGGCTTAGATAACCCTGAACTGTTTATGATGGTGTGTTTCGCTACCATTTTGAATGGTAGCGTATATGGTGACCAATGCTCACCCATTTCGGATACCACTATTTTAAGTTCTATGACCACTGGCTGCGATTTAATGGATCACGTAAAATCGCAGATAGTGCCTGCATCTTACGCGGCCTTGTTAGCTGCGGTCTTGTGGACCACCACAGTTTTGTTTTTTGCATAGTATGATTTTAATTGTAGCTTGCTGGTCTAAAGATAATTGCGAAACAGTTTAAAGATAAAATGAGAGCTCAGATATTTATCCTTTTTAAATAATATCCAGCTCCATTCGCTAACCTAATTTATCATCCAATATACTTAAACCTAGGTATTGTTTCGCCATTAACTTTTACAGTTTCGATAAACATACTCAAGGGTCGCACCCATAGAGCTCTTTCACCGTATAAAGGCCGATAAACCACCAATTCAGTTTCATCCTCTGAATGTTTAGCTACACCAATCACTTCGTATTCATTTCCTTTGTAATGACGGTAACGCCCAATTTCGAATGACATATTTGTTCCTCGTTGTTAGGGGATTCTATTGTTGCGCCGCAGACTGCTTTTTCCTGACCTGCTGCCATGTGATGATGAGTAATTGCACTGCGATGATAACAAAGCTAGCAAGCAATAAACCGCGCCAATTAATTAGGTTGAGAAATACGCCCGCACTTAACGCTGCAGTCGCTTGACAACCAAACACCAAAAATTCATTGAGACCTTGGACTTTAAATCTCTCGGTAGGCTGATAACTTTGAGTCAGTAAAACCGTGCCCCCAACAAACAAAAAATTCCAGCCAATGCCTAATAACACCAAAGCGCTCCAATAATTCAGCCACTCGTTGCCAGTTAGTGCGATTAGGATAGTGGTGACATAGGCGGATAACCCCAAGTAAATTATTTTCGACGTGCCTAATTTACTGATCAACCAACCACTGAATAAGGATGGGAAAAACATCGCGAAGATATGGCTTTGGATCACCCACTTTGTATCCTGCAAAGAATAAGCCTCATGAACGTGCATATGCACAGGTGTGGCGGTCATAATAAAGCTCATCAAGGCATAACCTACGACTGATGCGGTAACAGCAAGTATAAAGATTGGTTGCCGCGCTATCACATTTAATTCTCGTCCTGTATCAACAGATTTTACTGTGACAACATGTGTATTATCAATTTGAGTAAAAAGTAAGCTGCATAGCAACAGTAAGGATGCTGTTAAATAAAATCCGCCGACAAAGGCTTGATCTGAAACCAGTTGACCAAGAGACACTAACTCTGGACCTAAGATAGCCGCAACTAACCCACCCAATAACACAGTCGAAGCAGCCTTAGGTATCAGCTCAACAGCGACTGATTCCATAGCCGCAAAACGAATCTGCTGGATCGCAGACATCATCATGCCCAATAAAAAAGCAGCTATAACCAATCCTGAAAAGTGGCTATTTGCGATACTCGCAGCGGCTAATAAGCTAACTAATGCACCCATTATGGTAGCAGCAATAAATACGGGTTTTCTTCCAAAGTGTTGCATCAACCAAGTAATAGGTATTACGCCACAGGCGGTGCCAACAATGCTCATGGCAAGAGGCAAGGTTGACCATTTAGGATCAGGGGTCAGCTGAGCACCCAAAACACCACCCGCTAATACCAGCATAGTGCCTGCGCTCATTGCTAGGGCTTGAATGAGAGTTAATAACCAAACATTGACGGGCATCTTATGCACTAATACGCTTCCTTGTTTATTTGAGGCAGAAATATATATATGTAGTGTACCGATTTGGAGGATTTTAGTCTGCCGTATGTGAAAATGAGAACGTCATTTGTTTACTGTTTTCAGTATCAGCCAAAGCAACATGTAGCCCCACTAATCGGATGCCTCTATTTGCCTGACGTGCAAGGCCCTCAGTTAATAGTTCAAGGAAATAGTTTTTATTCAATACCTGACACTTATGCTCTACTGTTGTTTGTTGAAAGTCACTGAACTTGAGTTTTATGCCTTGAGTTTGAATGTTAGTTTGTGACTTGCTTAATCGCTGTTCTAATAGTGGAAAAAGGCTATCAATCATTTTTATGCACTCATCCTGTGAATGAATGTCTTTTGTTAAGGTTCTTTCTACCCCTACAGACTTTCTTTGTCTGGCGAGACTTAAGCTTCGGTTATCTAGACCATGGCTCCTATCCCAAATTACTGAGCCAAACTTACCAAAACGTTTGATTAAATCTTCGAAGGGGAACTGGCGAACATCCGCGCAGCTATAAAGTCCAATTTGGTTTAACTTAGCTAACGTAACTTTGCCTACGCCTGGAATCTTACCGAGGGGTAATTTAATCACAAAGTCGTCTAACCTATCGGGAGTGATAACACAGATGCCATTAGGTTTATTTTCATCACTTGCGATTTTGGCAACAAATTTACACGGTGCAACACCTGCTGAAGCAGTGAGTTGTGTTTCTTCAAAAATAACTCTTCTGATGTCTTCAGCGATTAATGTGGCACTGCCTGAGAATAAGTCGCAATCAGATACGTCTAAATAGGCCTCGTCTAATGACAGCGGCTCTATTTTGTCGGTGTATCTGGTGAATATTTCACGTATTTGTTGGGATATTTCACTGTATAAGGCCATTCTGCCGGGTGCCAACACCAACTCAGGGCAGAGCTTTAAGGCGTGAGCTGTGGCCATAGCTGAGCGCACCCCAAATTTTCGAGCTTGATAGTTGCAGGTAGATATAACACCACGCCTATCAGAACTGCCTCCTATGGCTAGTGGCACATTCCGATATTCTGGATTGTCGCGCATTTCAACGGCTGCATAATAGCAGTCCATATCGATGTGGATGATTTTCCTCAATATTGACCTGACAAAATAGCTGTATGTATAGTCAGTATTTTGCCGGATTGATAGAATATATCAATATAAAAAAACGTCAGACTAGCTGACGTTTTTTTAAGTTATGATTATCGGTGCTGGATTATAAAATTTGGTCTTTTTTCCATTCATTTAATTTAGTTTGCCTAGCTTGTTCTTTTTCCAAACGCATTTTTTTGCGATCGCACGGCTCTGGACAATCACAAGCTTTAGCAATGCCCAAAGCGCCTAATCCGCCACAACTACCTGCGATGGTCTTCTGCTGGAATATGTAACCAACAGACATAGCGACCACTACCACTAAAAAAAATACAAATGCGAGAATAAAGGTACTCAATTCTAACTCCAATATGGCTTAATACGTTAATAAGAATGTCTCAATGAACAGTCACAAGTTGCGTAAACTTAGTACTAGTATACTCTTTAAATCCGTCTTTTTCCTTAGTAATCAGCAATACTGCAATATCGTATTTGTCTGCTAATGTTAATGCCTTTTCTTTACCCATGACGATAAGAGCAGTGGCCAAACCATCGGCAGTCATTGAAGACGGATGGATCACTGTCACAGATACTACATTGTGCGTAATCGGGTAACCTGTGCTGGGATCAATTAGGTGAGAATAACGCACTCCGTCTTGCTCGTAATAAATACGATAATCGCCAGAAGTTGCCACCGCATTATCGCCAATGCTGATGATTTCTTGTGCCGCGCGTTGTTCGGCTTCGGGTTTTTCAATAGCAATTTTCCATGCTTCACCTGACCCTTTTACCCCTGACACACGCATCTCGCCACCGATTTCGACAAGTAAATTTTCGATTTTATAGGTCTTCAAAAGTTGTGTCACTTGATCTACGGCGTAACCTTTGGCAATGGTTGATAAGTCGACATATAGATTAGGATTCGTTTTACTGGCCCAAGTCGGCCCTAGTATTAGTTTCTCTAGTCCAACTAATTGTCGGGTAGCTTGAATCAGTTTATCTGATGGAATTTTTTCTGGTCGGCTTTGCGGTCCAAATCCCCAAAGGTTAACCAAAGGGCCTACGGTTACATCTAATAACCCAGCACTTATTTTCCCTAACCGTTTTGCTTCTTTTAATACTTCAATTGTCTGTAACGACATCGAAAAAGGTTCAACACTTTTCCACTGATTAAACTGACTCAACTCAGAGTCTTTAATATACGTAGACATGAGCTGGTTTATATCTAGCAAAAGTTGGTCAATCTGTTTTTTTAAAACTTTTTCATCCAATTTATCAACTGGTACAAACTTAATGTTATATGTAGTGCCCATAGTCGGGCCTGTTAAATAGCTTTCTTGCACCATGGCTGGTGAGCAGGCTGTTAATATTGTGCTGATAAAGATAATTAAAAATCGAACTTTTAAGAATGTGCGCATGATGTATTTTAACTCTATAAAAAAAGGGGCATAAAGCCCCTTATAAACTGTCACTACATTAGAAATTATTGTTATTAACCGCCAAAATCATCCAACATAATATTTTCGTCTTCGACACCTAATTCTTTAAGCATATTTATGACGGCTGCGTTCATCATTGGTGGACCACACATATAGAATTCACAATCTTCTGGTGCCGGGTGGTTTTTTAGATAATTTTCCAAAAGGACATTATGTATAAAACCTGTATCACCTTTCCAATTATCTTCAGGTTGAGGATCCGATAATGCAACATGCCATTTAAAGTTTTCATTCTCTTTCTGAAGCATATCGAAATCTTCAACGTAAAACATTTCACGCAAAGAACGAGCGCCGTACCAAAATGTAATGGGACGAGTTGAGCGTATTCTACGTAGCTGATCAAAGATATGAGAACGCATAGGTGCCATTCCCGCACCGCCACCAACAAATACCATTTCAGCCGAGGACTCTTTGGCGTAGAACTCACCAAATGGACCTGAGATAGTCGCTTTATCGCCTTCTTTCAAGCTCCAGATATAAGATGACATTTTACCTGCTGGTAAGGTTAGGTTATTAGGTGGAGGCGAAGCGACTCTCACATTCAACATAATAATACCTGCTTCCTCAGGGTAGTTAGCCATTGAATATGCACGGATAGTCTCTTCTTCAACTTTAGATTCGATGTTAAAGAAACCAAAGCGTTCCCAATCGCCACGATATTCTTCAGGAATATCGAAGTCTTTGTACTTAACATGGTGAGGTGGCGCTTCAATTTGAATATAACCTCCAGCTCTGAAAGGAACACTTTCGCCATTAGGTATCTTTAAAACAAGTTCTTTGATGAAAGTGGCTTTGTTGTCATTCGAGACAACTTCGCAGTCCCACTTTTTGATACCAAAAATCTCTTCTTCTAGCTCAATGTCCATATTTTCTTTAATAGACACCTGACAGGACAAGCGACATCCCTGTTTAGCATCTTTCTTGCTAATGTGGTCAACTTCAGTGGGTAAAAGCTCTCCGCCACCGGCTTTAATATCAACACGACATTGACCACAAGTACCCCCGCCACCACATGCGGAAGAAACAAAGATACCTGCATTAGCCAAGGCACCTAAAAGCTTGTCACCAGGCTGAGCTGTGATTGATGCTTCAGCACCACCATTAATTGTAATGGTGATTTCGCCTTCTGGCACCAATTTAGATTTTGCAAACATGATAATAAATACTAACGCTAAAACAATAGCGATAAACATGCCTACACCAAGATAAATTTCATTCGGATTCATTCAACTATTCCTCAAAGTGCCGTTTACAGTGCGATGCCGGTAAATGATTGGAAACCAAGCGCCATCAGTCCAGTAATCATAAATACTGAACCCAAACCTCGAATGCCTTCCGGCATGTCTGCATATTTAAGTTTTTCACGTACTGCGGCAAGTAGGGTGATAGCTATCGCCCAACCTAAACCACTGCCCACACCGTAAACAATGCTTTCACTGAAGTTATATTCACGTTGTATCGCGAATGCAACACCACCAAAAATCGCACAATTTACTGTGATAAGGGGTAAGAAAATCCCAAGTGCGTTATATAACGCAGGAAAAAACTTATCCAACGTCATTTCCAATATTTGTACTAACGCAGCTATTACGCCTATAAAAGTCAAAAAGCTCAAAAAGCTTAAATCTGCTTCTGGGAAACCAGCCCAGCCGAGTGCTCCTGGCGCTAAAATATTTACAAATATGACCTGATTGACAGGAACTGAAATCCCTAAAACAACGATTACTGCTACACCTAAACCCATGGCTGTTTTAACTTTTTTGGATACTGCTAAAAAAGTACACATACCTAGGAATAAGGACAAAGCCATGTTTTCAATGAAAACAGATTTTACAAAAATACTAATATAATGTTCCATGAATTATCCCTTTGGCTCGACTTGTGCTGGACGTATAGTTCGGATTACCCAGATTAGGCCACCAATCAAAAAGAACGAGCTGAAAGGTAAAATCAATAAACCATTGCCTTGATACCAGCCTCCATTTTGAATTAGAGGTAAGATTTCAAAACCTAATAACGTACCAAAGCCAAATAACTCCTTGATAGTTCCAATGATGATTAACACCACTGAATAACCTATGCCGTTACCAAGGCCATCGAGGAAGGACATAAAAGGAGGACTCTTCATAGCGTAGGCTTCAGCTCGTCCCATAACGATGCAGTTAGTTATAATCAAACCAACAAACACCGAAAGCTGTTTCGATATTTCATATGAGTATGCTTTTAATAATTGATCAACCACTATTACCAAAGAGGCAATAATAGTCATTTGAATAATTATCCTTACGCTCGAGGGTATATGATTACGGATAAGAGAGATAAACAAGTTAGAAAATGCCGTTACTGTGGTCAATGCTAACGACATAACCAATGCAGTTTCTAATTTGGTAGTGATTGCCAAGGCCGAGCATACGCCCAGTACTTGTAATGCTATTGGGTTATTGTTCAGAACAGGTCCGAACAATACCTTTTTCATTTCTTTAATTTCAGCCATTGTGTGGATCCCTTACGATTTCCAAGTTTGGTTTTTAAGGTATGGCCCGAAGCCATTTTTGCCCGCCCAATAAGTCAATGTGTTTTGTACACCGTTACTGGTTAACGTAGCGCCTGAAAGTGCATCAACCGCATACTGGTCGTTTGAGTTGTCACCTTTATTAACTTCAATAGCTACTTTTCCATCATCAAACAGCTTTTTACCGTCCCACTTGGCTTTCCAACTAGGGTTTTGTATTTCACCACCCAAGCCTGGAGTTTCCTTGTGTTGGTAATAGATCAGTTCGCGTACGGTGTTTCCATCGGCATCAATCGCTAAGAATCCATACATTAAGTCCCAGAGGCCACTTCCATGAACCGGAAGTACCAATCGAGTGACTTCACCTGCATCATTTTTTACTAAATAAATATTAGCAATGCTGGCTCGCTGTTTAAATCCTACGTTACTGTTATTCACTTCGACTGAAAACTTAGGATTTTTGGCTTCTTTGTACATGTCGTAGCCATCTTTGGGCTCATCTACATACTTGCCTGTTTCAAGGTTAATAAAGCGTTCTTCAATATACTTATTAAACGTTCCAGAGATATCACCAGCAGCCAAATCAATTAACCCTGCTGCTTCTACAATATTAGATTGTTTGTCTATTGCTGCATTAGTTTCTTGTAAGTCACGCAAGCCAACGGCTGCGCTGGATACAATAATTGAGCAAACTAAACATACAGCAACCACAACTCCTACGGTTTTACCTAGCGTTTCTTTTTTAGCCGACACGTGCGATCCTCCGTTTTATATTGCTTTGGGCAACAAAATAATCGAATAAAGGTGCCCACAAGTTAGCGAACAATATTGCTAACATAATACCTTCTGGAAAAGCTGGATTCAGAACACGGATCATTACCGTCATACAACCAATCAAAATACCGTAAGCCCATTTACCTTGGTTAGTAAAGGCTGCTGACACAGGGTCAGTTGCCATAAAGAACATACCAAAGGCCATGCCTCCAATTACCATATGCCAATACCAAGGCATCGCAAACATCGGATTGGTTGCACTTCCTACAAGGTTTAATAAGCTTGAAAATAAGAACACACCCAAAGCCACACCTAAAACGATTCGCCATGAGGCTATTCGCATGTAGATGATAAACAGCCCGCCAATCAAAATTGCCAACGCAGACACTTCGCCCATAGAGCCAGGAATATTTCCTAAGAAAGCATTAAACCAATTAGAATTAAGACTCCAGTCTGTAATTGAACCGTTAGCCGCTTGGCTTAACCAAGTTGCACCTGTGTATCCATCTGCAGCTGTCCAAATAGCATCACCTGAAATTTGTGCAGGGTAAGCAAAATATAAGAATGCTCGACCAGATAAAGCCGGGTTTAAGAAGTTACGCCCAGTACCACCAAATATCTCTTTAGCTATAACGATACCAAAGGTAATACCTAAGGCCGCTTGCCATAAAGGAATTGTGGCAGGTAAGGTAAGCGAGAATAAAACTGAAGTAACAAAAAAACCTTCGTTGATTTCATGTTTTCTTACAGAAGCGAATAAGACTTCCCAGAACCCACCTACTGCAAATACAGTGGCGTAAACGGGCACAAAGAAACAAGCTCCATATAACAACAAGCCAATCCAACCAGTGCTGGCATCAAGTTGACCGCCAAGCATTTCATATAGACCTGCTTGCCAAAACGCTGTCGCTGTATCAGCCCACAATGCGCCTTCCGTAACTATGGCAATCTGTGCTTGTTGACCAATATTAAACATGCCATAAAACATGGCTGGGAATGTTGCCATCCACACAAAAATCATAATACGTTTTAAATCGATACTGTCTTTTACGTGGGTGTTCGCCTTAGTGACGGTTCCAGGGGTATAAAAAATAGTCGCTGCCGCTTCATATAAAGCATACCATTTTTCATATTTTCCACCCGCTTCAAAATTGGGTTCGATTTTCTCTAAAAATACTTTTAAGCCCATGATTAACCCTCTTTCTCAATCTGATCTAAACATTCTCGCAGAATTGGCCCATAGTTATATTTGCCGGGACAGACATAAGTGCATAGTGCTAAGTCTTCTTCGTCTAGTTCCAAACAACCCAAGCTTTGGGCGCCATCTGTATCACCAGAAATCATGTCTCTCAACAATAATGTTGGTAAGATATCTAATGGCATAATACGTTCATAGTTACCTATGGGAACCATAGAACGATCAGAACCATTAGTTGTGGTAGTCATACCAAATAGCTTTTTAGGACTGAAGTGGCCAAAATAAGCACGGGTCACTGAATGTTGGTTAACACCCGGTTTAATCCAACCAAATAATTCTTTTTCACGACCTTCACGCAAAATAGATACTTGGTTGTGGAACCGACCTAGATAACCGTGCACGCCGTGGGCGTGATTACCCTGTAACACAGATCCAGACAACATCCGCATATCACCATCATTGGCTTCGTTTACCGTTAGTTCGGTAATATCGGCACCCAACAATGTGCGCAATAACCGTGGGTTTTTTGCTTCAGGACCACCAATAGAGATCACTTTACGGTTATCTAATTCGCCTGTCGTAAACAAACTACCAATCGCTAATACGTCTTGGTAGCCGACATGCCACACTTTTTTTCTTTGGCCTACAGTATCTAAGTAATGTATGTGAGTACCTACTAAACCTGCAGGGTGAACACCAGAAAATTCGTTCACCTCAACATTGGCATCGCCAGTCGCAACATCAGCACCTAGAGCTTTGTTAACAAAGACCTTACCATCTGTTAAGCGACTAATAACCTGCAAACCGTTAGCAAAATCTTCGCTACGCTCAGCGATGATTATCTGCGGATCAGCAGCCAACGGGTTGGTGTCCATTACACTAACAAAAATCGAATGTGGTTTTGAGTCAAGTGCTGGAGACTTACTGTAGGGACGAGTTCGAAAAGCCGTCCACATTCCAGAATTAACTAAGTTCTCTTGTACTTTAGCCGTATCCAATGATGCTAGTTCGGTACTGCTATATTTAGCAAATACTTCACTTTCGTCACCTTCAAGCTGAATCACCACTGATTGCAAAACACGTTTTGCACCACGGTTGACTTGAATAACATTACCGGCAGCAGGAGCGGTGAATTTAACGCCAAGATTCTTTTTATCTTCAAAAAGAATTTGACCTTTCTTCACTTTATCCCCTTCTTTTACATGCATAGTTGGACGCATGCCAATATATTCTTCACCCAAAATAGCGACTCTAGTGACAGAGTTTCCATCTTGAATACTTTGTTTTGGCGCTCCCTGAATAGGAAGATCTAACCCTTTCGTGATTTTTATCATACGCAATAGCACTACTCTAAATTAATACACAGCACCGTTAGACTCTTTAATTTCAGACGTCCATACAGTGTAAATCAATAAATAAAAAATCTAATGGTGATGAGTATCGTCAATCAATGACTAATTAATAAGTTACAAGCAAATATTTGTAGCTAGATAGAAGTATCCGAACTTCCTGATATTTATGCGTTTAGGAAAATTCATATACGAATTTAAATGACACTTACGCTTTGGAGTGGAATTTTAGCATTAACCAGTGTATTTCTTCCACGCAAATTGTTGTTTAAACATATTTAATTTGTGGTTTTTACTTATTTCGAGTCGATTTAGCTATTTCAAAGGTAGTCTAAATTACATAAATAAAAAAAACCGCCATTCAGCGGTTTTTATTTTTAGCCAGTTTTGTCCTCACCTCTTACCAAGTAATTAAGGTTTCAACTTCAGCATCGTAATCGACCCCAGCCATATCAAAGCCAAACAGCCGTAAAAATTCATGGTGATAACCTGCATAGTCACTTAACTCATGAAAATTCTCTTGAGTCACTTGATCCCACAAGGCTTTAATTTTTGCCTGAGTCGCATCGTTGGTTTCTTTGTTATTCATATATAAGCGTCCCAATTCATCCACCTCTGGATGGGCCTGAGTCAGTTTATCAGTAAACAAATCGTAAATTTGCTCGATACATCCTTGGTGTGTACCTTCTTCTTTCATCACTTTATAAATAAGTGAAATATACAAAGGCATAACTGGAATGGCTGAGCTAGCTTGGGTCACCAAGGCTTTTAAAGACGACACATAAGCCTGAACATTTTTAGTGGCTTGGGTTTTCACAATGGCGGCGGCAGCACGATCTAAATCTTCTTTGGCTTTACCGATGGTCGCCTGTCCATAAATGGGCCAAGTCAGTTCTTTACCTACGTAGGTATACGCAGTGGTTTTGCAATTGTCTGCCAACAAGTCTGCCTTACCTAAAGCATCTAACCATAATTCCCAATCTTCACCACCCATTACTTTAATGGTTTGTTGAATTTCATCTTCGTTGGCAGGTTCTAGCGCAATCTCATGAATAACGTTTTTATCGGTATCGTAGGTTTTTGTTGTGTACGCTTGGCCCACAGGTTTTAAAGTCGATTTGTATACTTCACCTGTTTCAGGATCCGTTCGTCTTGGTGACGCCAGACTATAAATAACCAAGTCTACTTTGCCCATATCGGCTTTTAATGTATCGATAACCTGCTGTTTTAGTTCTTTTGAAAAAGCATCACCGTTTAAGGTTTTTGCATACAGCCCAGCTGCAGATGCTTCAGCATGAAATCCCGCCGTATTATACCAGCCGGCGGTACCTGTTTTACGTTCTGTAGGAGGTTTTTCAAAACACACACCTAAGGTATTAGCACCTCCAGCAAATGCAGCAGTGATCCTTGAAGCCAGTCCATAACCAGTAGAACTACCGATAACCAATACGTTTTTAGGCGCATTGTGCAACGTTCCCTGAGCTTTAACATAATCAATTTGTTGTTGAACACTAGTCGCACATCCAACTGGATGAGCATTAGTACAAATAAAGCCACGAATTTTGGGCTTAACTATCATATAAAGTTCCTATTTAAAAATTATAAGGCATTGTAATGCTAGTCAACGCTTAAACACATCTGAACAGCTGGTAAAGATGCAACGATATAGCTATAAATGTGCTAATTATTAATTATTGATTGCTATCAGCACGACTTTTATAATATTCAAATTCTGATATTTGGTGGTATTTCATCACCTTGTTTTGAAAATCTGAATAAGAGTCATATACTTTTTTGAACATTGGGTCGGCATCCGACTGTTCTTGCATCACCTCAGCCGAAGTGTTTTTTAATGCTAACATTACATCGGCAGGAAGCGGACGCATATCAACGCCATGTGTCTCGACTAAAGCCTGCATTGCTGAATTGTTCGCAGCAGTGTATTCATCCCACATATCTTGATTGACCGCACGCGTTGCCACCTCAATAATAGCTTGTAAGTCATCTGGCAGTGCTTCGAATGCTTGTTTGTTGACCATGAATTCTAAGGTGGCACTGGGTTCATGCCAACCAGAGTAATAATAATATTTGGCAGCCTTGTATAAACCAAACGCCAAGTCATTATAAGGGCCTACCCACTCGGTGGCGTCTATCGCCCCAGACTGCAGTGAAGTAAAGAGTTCACCACCGGTCAAGGCGACTGGAATGCCGCCTAGCTTTTTAAGTACTTCGCCACCTAAACCTGGAATGCGCATTTTTAGACCTTTGAGGTCTTCAACACTGTTAATTTCTTTTTTAAACCAGCCCGCCATTTGAACGCCAGTATTACCGCCAGCAAAAGGAATTAAATTAAAGGGTTCATAAACTTCACGCCATAATGCCAAACCACCACCGTAATGTAACCAAGCATTCATTTCGGTCGCATTCATGCCAAAAGGAATAGCAGTAAATATCTGTGCAGCGGGAGCTTTACCTTTCCAATAATAAGAGCCTGCATGACCCATTTCAGCGGCACCGCTGGAAACGGTATCAAATACCTCAAATCCCGGCACCATTTGACCGGCACCAAATACTTTTACTTTAAGCCTGCCGTTAGACATACGTTCAACATATTTGGCAAAAGTTTCTGGGCCTTTACCCAAGCCTGGAAAGTTTTTTGGCCAGGATGTCACTAGTTTCCATTCATAAGTTTGCTGTTCGACCTTTGCGCTAGGTGCATGAGGAGATTGTTCTCCACAGGATGCCAGCAAGATGCTGAAAGTAGCTAAAATAAATAATTGAAGCAATTTCATATATAGGTTCTCGAAAGTATTACTAAAGTAAAGAAGGTAACCAAGTTACCAGATTTGGCCAGATTGCCAAACAGGCTAACAACAATAGTTGTATAAAAATAAAGGGGGCTACACCTCGATAAATATCTGAGGTCTTCACTTCTGGCGGCGCTACACCACGTAAATAAAACAAGGCAAATCCAAACGGTGGGGTTAGAAATGAGGTCTGTAAGTTAACCGCGATCATAATTCCAAGCCAAATTGGATCAACTCCCATGGCCAATAATACTGGGGCAACTAGAGGCACGACGACAAAGGTAATTTCGATGAAATCTAAAATAAAACCGAGTAAAAATATCACCACCATCACCAATAAAACAGCAGCAAATACGCCACCAGGTAAGCTGGCAAATAATTCTTCTATTAATTCTTCACCACCAAAACCACGAAACACCAGAGAGAAAATAGATGCACCAATGAGTATTAAAAATACCATAGACGTGACTTTAGTGGTAGACATCATCACATCTTTCAGTTTTTGTAGATTAAGTTGTTTATTGAGCAGCGCCAGCACTAACGCGCCTGCTGCACCAACACCTGCAGCTTCGGTGGGAGTAGCAAAACCAGCCAAAATTGAACCAAGCACCATAAAAATTAGCAACAGCGGTGGGAAAAGTGACGCAAACAAACCACTAACAGATATCGGTGCTTGGTCACTCTGTTCGAGTGGCTGATTTATCTGCCTAGCAGCAAAAATTAACACATATAATAAATACATTGCGACTAACAAAAAGCCAGGAACTAAAGCGCCTACGAATAAATCACCAACTGACACAGAGCGAGGTGAAAATATACCCATACTCAATTGTGCTTGCTGAAATGCACCAGACAACACATCCCCTAATAAAACCAAAGCTATCGATGGAGGAATGATTTGCCCCAACGTTCCTGTTGCGCATATTGCCCCACAAGCAAAAGACGGTGAATAGCCTTTTTTAAGCATTGTTGGCAGAGAAAGTAAGCCCATAGTAACGACCGTGGCACCAACTATGCCCGTACTAGCAGCTAATAACATGCCAACAAGCACCACAGATATAGCGAGCCCTGACCTTAATCTACCCAGTACTTGTTCCATGGCGAGTAGCAAATCTTCCGCGACTCGTGATTTCTCTAACATTATCCCCATAAAGACAAATAACGGCACGGCAATTAAGGTTTGGTTAGACACTATACCAAACAAGCGGCTGGGTACTGCTTGCAAGTAAGAGGTGTCAAATACACCCAAAAAAGCACCTATGCCAGCAAAAATAAGAGCGGTGCCAGCCAATGAATAAGCAACGGGATACCCTAATAACAACACCAAACATACGGCTAGAAACATTAATAGCGAGAGATATTCCATTACTTACCTGCAACTACTGATGATTGTTTATGTAGTGACAATTTTGCAACATTGCTTATCACTTCAGCTATTCCCTGAAGCAGCATGGTAAACGAAAATAACAAAATTAAGCTTTTTAACAGAAAGACTGCAGGAATGCCCCCGGCTTCTTGAGAAGCTTCCATGACTCGCCAAGCCCGCATAACGTAATCGTAACTCACTATGAAGATAAAAATATTCACTGGCATTAATAAAAATAGGCTACCAAAGATATCTACTCTGGCCTGCTTTTTAGGACTGAAGCGGCGATAAAAAATATCGACTCTTACATGCTCATTGACGCGCAAAGTGTGTGCCGCGCCTAATAAAAAGACCATTCCATGCAGGTACATCACCGACTCTTGCATGGCTATCCACCCCAGATTAAATCCATATCTGAGCACTACAATCAGAAATGTCAGTAAAACCATAAACAACGTAAACCAACTGACCAATCGGCATAAAGAATCATTCATTGAATCAATCCACCCTAGGCTAAAATTGTCTATAAACTGTCGCATATTTTATGTTTCTTATTCCTTGTCTTCCGTCATGTTGTTTAAAACCTCGGTAAGAGTGTAGGTCAATGGTGAGTGTGTTAATAAAACATACTCAAAAGGTATTAAGTCTATGTATTATTTGAAATCAACATTTGGTTACAATCTCGAATGTTTTAATGGCCTGTTAAGATTTATTTAGAGCCTCCATTAACGTAAAATAAACTTGTTGCCAGCATTAATTTGGTGGCTTGACCTCAAGGGAGTTGAAGTTGCGGTGTTAGTTTACTTCAATTCCTTATTAAAATAAAAATTCTATCAGGAATAATAATGAAACATAGCACCATAAAACTCACCCTATTAGCCGTTGCTATCTCGAGCAGTATGGCTGTGAACGCACAGTCAAACGAAATCAGCAAAGTTGAACGTATACAGGTTACAGGCTCGCATATTAAAAGAACCGATATGGAAGGTCCTTCACCAATTACTTCTTTATCTGCAGAAGACATTACTAAAACAGGTGTAACTGACTTAATAGGCTTGTTTACTAAGCTGCCAATGGCGGGTCAAGGTACTTTTTCAACTCAAGGCAACAGTAGTGATGGCACCGGTAACGGTGGTTCAAGTGTATCATTACGAGGTTTGGGCGCAGATTCAACCCTGATCCTTGTAAATGGTCGCCGCATTTCTGTTTCCCCTTTTGCAAACGAAATAGACACCGCCTTCGTTGATATCAATAATATCCCACTAGCCGCCATTAAACGAGTCGATATTTTGAAGGATGGTGCATCGGCTACCTATGGTTCTGACGCAATTGCAGGCGTTATCAATATCATATTGAGAGATGATTATGATGGCCTGGAGATTTCTACAAAGCTTGGTGATACCGCTGATGGTGGCGGGAAAGAGTCTAATACTAGCTTATTATTTGGTAGCAGTTCAGAAAAATCCAGTCATACCTTCGTATTGGATTATTTTGATCGTGAAGAAATTCTTAACGCCGACAGATTTTATACTAGCTCTGCTAACCAAACTGCTTTGAGACCTAATGACCCATACGTAACAGACGGCAGAAGTTCGTCAGGTTATCCGGGCACTATCGCGCTTGCCTCAAACAACTCTATCCGCGTACCAGATACCTTTGGCAATGATGTATGTCCTGCAGAAGATATTGTAGGTACTTTGTGCCGTTATGATTACGCACCAATGAGCTCCACTGTGCCTGCATCTGAACGTGTTAGCTTCATGTACATGGGGAAATTTGAAATTAACGATACGCTGCGAGCGTTTATTGAGTTAAATGGACAAAATTCAAAAACCACCATTAGAGGAGCTGCCAGCCCAAGCTTTAATGAGTTGTTTATGTCTGCAGATAATATAAATCATCCATTTGCCGATGATCCTACAAGTCAATTCTACCAACAAGAATTGACTATGCGTCGTCGTTTAGTTGAAATTGGCAACCGCGAAAAGCGCGTTGATTCAGATTATTATCGCAGTGTATTTGGTTTTCAAGGTGAAGTCGCTGGTTGGGACTGGGAAACGGGTTACAGTTATATAAAGAGTGACTCGATTGAACGTGGCGTAAATGGATTTCCAAACTCTCGTCGAACTCAAGAAGCAATTGATAGTGGTTTATGGAACCCCTTTGAACCTTCTTCTAATAGTCAAGAAGCCCTTGATTATATAGAAACCCAAACCACCCGATATGGTAAGTCTACCAGCAGGTCTTTTGATGGCAAAATATCTGGTCCTATTATGGATATGTCAGCAGGCGAACTCATGTTGGCTGTGGGTACCGAGTATCGTGAAGAAACCATCAGTGATAACCCGGATGATCAGTTCCTTCGCGGTGATGTTTTCGGAACAGAAGCAACACAGGCAAACGGTGCCCGTGATAACACTTCTGTATTCGCTGAATTGGCGATCCCAGTAACTGAAACATTCAATGTTCAGATAGCAGTGCGTCATGAAGATTATAGTGATTTTGGTACGACTACTGATCCTAAAGTAGCTTTTATTTGGACACCGACTGATGAGTTATCAGTTCGAGGCTCATATGGCACCGCTTTTCGCGCGCCTTCTTTGAGTCAGATTGGTTTAGGTGTTACAGACGAATCACCTAGCTTAGTTGATACTGTGCGATGTGCTGCAGTAGGTAATGTCGATCAAGCCTGTGAACTTTTTGAATACACTGCACAATTAGCTGGTAACCCTGATTTAGGACCAGAAGAGTCTAAGAGTTATAACTTAGGTGTTATTTATGAAGTTACCGACAACATTGATTTTTCTGTAGATTATTATAATTACGATATTGAAAATGTAATCGGTAAAGACACTCAGTTTGTATTTACCACTCAAGGGAATAACCCTGCGGTTGTTCAGCGTTTGAATACAGGTGTAGCCGGAGATCCGGGCCAAGTGGAGGTTATTTTTGACCGTTTTGAAAATTTATTTGACCTTAAAACATCTGGATTAGATCTTGATCTAGGTTACAGAATGTCAAATGGCATGGGTGACTTCAAATTCAATTACGTCTTAAACTATGTATTGAACTACGAAGATATTCGTACTGGTGGTCGTATAGATACGCAAGAAGGAGGTTTTGAGCAGCCGCAAGTTCGCTGGACAACCTCTGGTTCTTGGGTGAAAGACGACTGGAGTGCTAATTTTGCCATCAACTATATTGGCGAGTTTGAAGAAGATGCTGCTGTGCGGATTCGAACAGACGGGAGTATAGCACCGGATATCGATGCTATGGTGACGGTTGATACGACTGTTAACTACGCAGGTATAGAAAATACGACCCTGACAATAGGCATAACTAACCTGTTTAATGAAGAGCCACCGTTTAGTTACAATTCATGGACGGGTTACGTTGCAGGAACCCATAACGCCCAAGGAAGATTTGCTTACGCCCAAGCTACTTATAAGTTCTAAGTATCTAAAAGTACGATTTGTATGCTGACGAGTGTTATCGTGCTGTGAATAAAAGGCGTCATTATGACGCCTTTTTACTGCCCCCAAGACAATTGGGTGATGTGGGATACTCGCCAAACAAACTGTGCCATTCTTCTTGGGTATAAGTATGTAAGGCTAAAGCGTGAATATCGTTAGCCAACTCTTCTTTTAATACTGAATTAACTGCTCTATGGCGTTTTATAAGACGCTCCCCAGCGAACATTGGGGTGACAATCACCACTTTAAAATGGCTCTCCGATCCCACAGGAACATTGTGCATAGAACTTTCATTAATGACTTCAAGGTGCTGAGGATTGAAGTGACTGAGTAACTTTTTTTCAATATTATTTTGAATCTTCATTTATTCTCCAAGTTGAAATCATCTTTTATTTTTATAGAATCAATTTTAGCTTTAAAAAGGCAGCGCAACATATTGCTTTTGACTAAACACGTGACTCTAAGCATAACTCATTGATTGTTTGCGATATATTTTTTGTTAGCTTGACCTAAACTTTATACAATTTAGTGCTAAACCTGCTCAATTTTGTATATATCTGAAAGTAAGGTTGATCCTCGGCGCAAGCGTTTTTTTAGTTTTAGCCATGCCGTGTTGCCAATATTTTTGAGTGTTGCCGCTCATTACCAATAAACTGCCATTATGCAAAGGTAGTCTAACTTTGTCTTTTGTGGCGTTGTGATAGAAGTCTAAATTTCGCTCTTCTCCAAAGCTTAGTGAGGCAATCACTGGTTGCTGACCTAGTTCAGGCTCATTGTCTGCATGGCGTCCCATGCCATCTTGACCGTGACGATATAAATTTGCTAATACAGAATTGAAATGGCTGTTGCTGGCGTTTTCACATTTTTGTTTAAGTGCAAGTAATACAGAGCTCCATGGCAAAGGGCGCAAGCTCAAATTTGAATATTGATAGCGCGCATTTTTGTCGCCATACCATGCTTGTAATCTTGGTACATCAAAAGTTTTTCCGTATAAAGTGATTTGTTCTTGGCGCCAGTCTAACGACTGATATAATGCCTGCATTAAGATTGCCGCTTCAGACGCAGCAATAAAATTAGGATAATATTTTAGGTCTGCATCTGGCATATCCAGCTGTGTTGGCGTGTTATCATATTGTGATTCAAACAGTGACTGCTGCATAACCCATCAGATTTGGACAAAAATGAACACTAGTTTAACGCTTTTAGACAGAAATTTGCAGTTAGTTAGGTACCCACAAGACTTACAACATCCGAGCTGGCAGGCATGGGATGCTGCCGATGAGTATATAATTGAACATATCGAACAAAATATTCAAGATTTACAACATCAATCTATTAGTATTTACAATGATGATTTTGGTGCCTTAGCGTGTTGGTTTGCAGGTTTTAACCCTCTATGGGTGAGCGATTCTTATGTCGCTAAACAATCTTGTTTGGTTAATCTGCAGCAAAATAATATCCAAGTTGAGTCAGTAATATTTTACGATTCAGTTACACCAGTGGACTCACCAGCAGAACTGGTGTTGCTCAAAATCCCTAAAACTACCGCTTTACTTGAACAACAATTAATAGATCTACAAACAAGGGTTACTCCCTTTACAACTGTGATAGCAGCAGGCAGAGCTGCACTAATACAAAAATCGACTTTGGCCTTGTTCGAAAAGTATTTAGGGAGCACCACCACCTCATTGGCCAAGAAAAAAGCACGCTTGATTTTTTGCCAGCCTACAGGCTATAAATCTCACGCAAGCCCTTACCCAACTATTTGGTTTACTGATAAACCTCGATTTGAAATCAGTAATTTGGCTAACGTGTTTGCCCGTCAGCAATTAGATATTGGCGCAAGGTTTATGCTCGAACATTTGTCAAAGTTAACTAATATGGATAGTAAGACAGTTATTGATTTGGGCTGTGGTAATGGTGTGCTGGGGTTACATATCCTTAATCAAAATAAAAAAACAAAAGTGGTGTTTGTTGACGAATCATATATGGCGGTTGCATCTGCCAAACAAAATGTATTGGCTAACTTGCCTGAAAAAGAGTCGGGATCAGAGTTTATAGTGAATAACTGCTTGGATGACTTCACTGAAAAATCTAAATTTTCTGAGGTAGACATAGTATTATGTAACCCACCTTTTCACCAACAAAATGCTATTACTGATCATATTGCTTGGCAAATGTTTAAAGATGCCAAGTCGCTGCTTCAAAACGGTGGAGAATTGTTTGTGGTGGGTAATCGCCATTTAGATTACCCAAATAAATTAAAAAGACTGTTTGGCAATGTAACAACAGTTGCAACCAATCAAAAATTCAGTATTTTGTCTGCTAGTAAACGTTAGGCTCTAGGAATATCATCATGTTAAGAACAATTTTCATCGTACTTTTTGTCAGCTTTTTTGCTAGCGTCTCCACTTTTACCTTTGCAAAAGGTAAAGATGATGGTTCAAATATTCAACCCGACAACTATTACCCTCGCGTGAAAATGGTCACCAGCATGGGCGATATCATCGTTGAATTAGACCGCTCCAGAGCACCTATTACCGTTAATAACTTCTTGCGTTATGTAGATAAACGAAGTTACGAAGACACCATTTTTCATCGTATTGTGCCTGACTTTGTTGTGCAAGGTGGCGGCTACGACACCCAATTTATTGAAAAACCAGCATTCGGAAAAATATTTAACGAGTCTGGTAATGGCTTAAAAAATGTAATGTACAACATCACCATGGCAAGACAGAAAGATCCACACTCTGCCACTCGCCAATTTTTCTTTAATATGAGCAATAACGACAGCTTGGACCCCGGAAGAGATTGGGGTTACACCGCGTTTGGTTCAGTTGTTGAAGGTTATGACGTGCTGGATAAAATGGTCGCAGTGAAAACAGACTTTGATCCCAAGTATGGCTGGTCAGACGTACCGGTAGAGCAGGTTATTCTGATAAAAGTGATAGTATTACCGCCCGTATAAGAAATGATATTTTTAAAAGTTTTTTGCGAAAGTTATACTAAACTTAGTCAGATTAATAATAATTAAACCAATAATAAAAGTAGCGTAAGCCCAGTATAGATACATATTTAATGTGGGAAACATAATAATAGAGAGAGACATTGAAACATAATAATAACTCAAGTATCAGACCGGTCTTCCGGTTAGCATCATTGACTGCCGCCATTTCTGTAGCTTTTTCAGGATCGCTATACGCGCAGCAAGGAACAGATGAAGACACTAACGACCGGATAGAATCCATAACAGTGACCGCCACCAAACGTTCACAAGTGATCTACGAAGTGCCTCTTTCAATCAGCGCTTTTAGCGGTGAAGCACTGGCTGCACAAGGTATTAGCGACTTAACCGATGTAGGAAAATTTGTTCCTAATCTTAACGTGACAGGTTTTTCAGCCGGACACACCTCTTCAGCCAACCCCTTTATTCGTGGTATTGGTTTGCAAGACCATCTTATCACTACTGATCCAGGCGTTAGTGTCTATGTTGATGGAGTGTATTTGGGGCGTCAGGTTGGCCAAAATTGGAATCTTAATAACATTGAACGTATTGAAGTATTGCGTGGCCCACAAGGCACACTTTATGGCAGGAACTCTATTGGTGGTGCCATTAATATAATCACCAAACAACCAGATGCAGAGGCGTTAACCAAAGTTGGAGTTCAAGCAGGCACGCGTGGTCGTATTAAGGCTGATGTGTTTGTCAATAGAGCACTGAACGATGCCGTTTCATTTAACTTTAATGCTGGATATAACGCCCGTGATGGTTTAGGCGAGTTTACCAATATCCCAGATGCAGAATATGATGTGGGTGAAACCAAGGATTTGTACGGACGTTTATCTGTTAAATATACGCCCAACGATGATTTTAGTGTGGTGTTGACCGCCGATGCTAATAACGGCGAAGGAGGCTTGAGACCCTATACTACTCTGATTGATGAAGTCCCCACAGGTGCTTATTATACCGGTATGCGTTTTGGCTCGCCTACGCCAGTAGGACCGTTGCGAAATACTGACGTAGCGGCAGACCCTTACGATAACGCAACAGGCACTAAAGAAGTGACGACTGTCACCAATGAAGCGCAAGGATTATCTATAACGGCAGACTGGAATCTTTCAGATACACTGTCAACGAAAGCCATAGTGAGTCATCGCACTTCCGAATACAAAGCAGGTTTAGATGACGACGGTACCATTTTTGCGTTAGATCACTACCCTGAAAAAGGAGACGCTGATCAGACGTCTATAGAGTTGCAATTAAATGGCTATTACGACGAATTTGATTTTGTCTCTGGCATTTATTGGTTCAATGAAGAAGGCAGCAATCGTCAAGGTGCAGATTCCAGTTTCAATGGAGGTGGCAATTTATTAGAGCTTGATCAGGAAACAACTAGCCGTGCAGTGTTTGTTAATTTAGGCTATGGCGTGACAGACTCACTGCGTATTTCTGGCGGTGTGCGTTATACCAAAGATGAAAAAGAAGCCACTGCAAACGTAGGAATAGGTCCCTTCACCTCAGAAGATGACTGGAATGAACTTAGCTTTGAATTGTCGGCAAGCTATACCTTGGATAATGGCCTTAACTTATATTCTAGTGTGCAAAGCGGTTATCAATCAGGTCAATTTCCTGCTCGACCTTTTTGCCTGTTTGGCGACCCTGAGTGTTTTGTTGCATCAGACAATATCACTGCCGTTAACTACGAAGTGGGCTTAAAAGGCCAGGTTACCGATAATTTCAGTATGAGTGTTGCAGTTTTCAATACTGAATACAAAGATTTACCTTATCAAGTTAGCACCACTTCTGAAGGTGGGTTTGATACTAGTAATCTAGTGGTTGAACAAACATCACGAGGAATAGAGTGGGAAAGTACGCTCTACTTTAGTGATAATTTCAAGGTACATACCAGCCTTGGTTATATGGATGTAGACGTTACTGAAAAAGATGGGGTTAAACCTGTAGCACCGTTGACTCCAGACCTAACTGCATCAATCAGTCCATCATATGAGTTTGAGCTTGCTGGTGGCGCGAGCATTAATACTAGAATTGATTATTCATTTCGCAGTGACATGTATGGGGAGCCTAGCTCAGATCCGGGTCGGTTAACCGAGATTGACAGCCGTGAATTGGTTAATTTTAATATGACTTACACGCCAGCTGAAGGTAACTGGAAAGTGGCTTTATACGGTAAAAATATTTTTGACGAGCGTTATGACAATGCCCGCTTAAATACTGGTGACTATATATTGCGCGTGTTAAGTAATGATGCCAGCGAGTTTGGTGTTAGGTATAACACCCAGTTTTAGAGAGACAAAAAAGTACTTAGACATAAGAAAAGCGACCTTTAGTGGTCGCTTTTTTGTTTGTAAAGCAAAGAAGATACATCACTTGAAGTTGAATTTTTCATTCAAATAACTTTCATTCGTCTGAATTATTTTCTGATAACCGTTTTAGTCCTTAAAAACTGAAACCTAATTTTTCAGAAGTCTGATGGATTTGTGATTATCAATAGAAGTGATTGCTAACACTTTGCCAGTGGGCATTCGTTCAAAGGCATCAGTGAGCACCAGTTTGGCTGCTTCAAAAGCAAATCATTGACTTCGATATTCGGTGAAAATGCAAAGCCAAGATCCGGCTGAGGTAATTCGGAGCGGTTTAATAAGCCGCATAGTCAAGCAGGCTGGTGGTGGGCGAGTGATTCCACTAATAACAAACCCATGCCATATTGTTGATACACAGTTTGTTGCTCTTGCTGAGTATAAACAAGAGCTCGCTGTATACGTTTGGCATCACTGTCACCAATAAATTAGGGCTAATCTGTGTCGTCTAATATTTCAACAATAAAATTCGCATCCTTTGCTTTTAATTTTCTCAACCTCAATATGGATGACGTTTTGACGTTTAACGTTTTGTTTCTTGGCGATATTCTAATACTTGATGTTGCTCTAATAGCTGGTCAATTTGTTGATGTTGCTGTTGCGTAACTATTGCAGGCCTAGCATAAAGGCAATCATGGCGGTCATTTATCCAACCATGTTCCCAGCAATGAGTGTTTTGGATAAACTCTGAAGCAAAATTGGCGACACCCATATCAAAACACCCTACTAAACAAGTATCTATATAGGTTTGATAGATGGGATATTGGCTGCTGGCTTGTATTTTATTCAGGTTGGCACATATAAATATTTTACAGGTGTCTGGATTAGCTCGAATATTGGCAAGTTCAGCCTGCGCTAACCCAGACTCTCGTGCGGCAACTATGCTGTCAGGGTCGACTTCTATAAATTGATAGTCTTGCTCACGGTCGCGGAGTTCAGGTGATATTTGTTCAATGCGCAATAACACTGCGTTCAAGCTGGCCGTTTCAACTTGCGACACGCCTAAAGCTGTCTGCAAGTGTGCCATACCTCTTGCTAACCACTCCCGCTGCCATCCATTTACAGTAATTGGCATATTGGGGCAAAAAATATTTGAATGACGTGAGCGACTATCATGGCTAAGTAAACTGCCATAACCAACAAGGTAGTGTTTCTGGTTAGCTGACATACAACTCTCCAATGACTAAAGCAATTAAAAGCACGTGAGGATAAGCTACCGTAGGTTTAAGTGACTGTTTGATGTATTCGCTAATCAAGCCAATGGCCTGAGGCCTAGATTGATTCCACGCAAGGTTAAATTGCATACCCGTATGTAATAAGTGCTCTGGAACGTGGTTTGGGTTGTCTTGAATAGCCTGCTCGACGACTTCTAGGCGTTGCCCGATCCTATTTTGAAATGTTTTCCAAATAGCGTCTTGCAGCCACAAGATAGCAACGACTAACAACGACCATAAACCTGCATTTAAAGAAAAAACCAGAATGCAGCAGATTAAGATACTAAAAAGTTTGATGAATAAAGAAAATTTTTCATAACTATCGAATTGGTTTTGTAAGGTGATCCACTCACTTTTGAGTATGGGTAGCTGTTCATCAGACATAAATTATTCATTGACCTTTTATTGATAACCTTTTACACATTTAGTAGAAAGTTTTGAGACTATTATGCAGCATAAATAATTCACTAATTTGACGCTCCACATAGAAGTCATACAGGGTGTTGAGCGAAAATGTTCAATTTAAGCACGACTATTTTCAAAAGTGATGACATGGTCAATCTTAGTGGCTTTTAATGCGAGCATTAAAAGCCTATCGACGCCAAGTGCTACACCTGCACATGCAGGTAGGCCAAAGTTTATTGCCTCTATAAAATTTTTATCTATGGGCATTACATCCAGCCCCATGCTTTGACGTTTAGTATTATCTTGTTTAAAACGTCTTAATTGCTCTGCCCCATCGGTTAGCTCATGAAAACCGTTAGCTAGTTCTAGGCCTTGAAAGTATAACTCAAACCGTTCTGCTACCAATGGATCCGAGGGACTTATTCTTGCTAAAGCAGCTTGGCTAGCGGGGAAGTTCATGACAAAACAAGGGCGGTCTTGTCCAATGTTGGGCTCAATGTGTTGACTAAACAAGATCATAAGCAGCGTATCTTTGTTATTTTCATTGGCTGCCAGTTCAGCATAACCATATTGACCAGCCAAGCTTTTGATATCAGCTAGAGTCGCTCTTAATGGGCAGTAACCTAGATATTGTTTAAATACATCTTGGTAGGTGACACGTTCCGCAGAGTCACAGCCTAGAACCATTTGTATCAGTTCATCAATTTCGGTCATTAACTGCAGGTGATCAAAGCCCGGTCTATACCATTCAAGCATGGTAAATTCAGGATTATGAAAACGCCCAGCTTCTTCGTTTCTAAAAGATTTACAGATTTGATAAATCGCGCCGCTACCTGCGCAAAGTAATCTTTTCATGGCAAATTCTGGTGACGTTTGCAGATACAGGGTGCTCGCTTGTGGCAAAAAAGGATGAGTAAATTGAGTAGAGAAAGAATGCAAATGTTCATCTGTAACTGTAGCGTGACTTAATGCGGGAGTGTCTACTTCAAGCACATCACGTACTGCAAAAAATTGTCTTATTTTTTGCAGTACTAAAGCGCGTTGTTTTAATACTTCAATCGAAGCACTGGGCCGCCAGTTATATGTTCGCATGGTTATCCATTTTATAAATAATAAAAAAGCCCACGTCAGTGGGCTTTGTCTATTCTAAAGTTTTAACTATTTTTGTGCTCTAGATACATATTCGCCATTACGTGTATCAACTCTGACGACTTCGCCGGTCTGAACAAATAAAGGTACTCTTACAACGGCACCTGAAGATAAAGTTGCTGGTTTGCCACCAGTACCTGCAGTATCGCCTTTAAGACCAGGATCAGTTTCAGTAATTTCTAGCTCTACAAAATTCGCAGGCTGCACTATAATAGGGACTCCGTTCCAGAGTGTAATGGTACAGGTGTCGTTTTCTACTAACCACTTAACGTTATCACCTACGGCTTTTTCATCTGCAGCAATTTGTTCAAAGGTGTCGTTATTCATAAAATGCCAGAACTCACCATCGGTATACAAATAGGCTAGCTCAGTATCCAATACATCTGCACCTTCTACTGAGTCCCCTGATTTGAAAGTTTTTTCAATTACTTTTCCTGAAATAAGCTTGCGTATTTTTACCCGACTAAAGGCTTGGCCCTTACCCGGTTTAACAAATTCATTTTCAAGAATGTTGCAAGGTTCGCCGTCGAGCATTATCTTTAGGCCTGATTTAAATTCATTTGTGCTGAAATTCGCCATGTGTCCCCGTAATATAACTATGCTGAGTCTGTAATTGTTACAAATAATACCTAAAAAACTGATGACTGTAGAGAATAACTGGCAAAAAGAACTGGCGATGTCTTTTTCTGACCCTGTTTCGTTGCTCAAATATCTGGAATTGCCCCTAGAAAGCTTCACAGATGACATCAAAGCGCGGCAGCTTTTCCCGATGCGTGTGCCACGCCCTTTTGCTGCTAAAATGAAAAAAGGCGATCCCCTTGACCCATTGTTTATGCAGGTGTTTACGAGTCGCAAAGAATTTGACTTAGCACCAGGTTTTTCTAGTGATCCGCTGCAAGAGCAAAATAATAAGCAGTCTGGTATTTTGCACAAGTATCAAAATCGTCTGTTATTGCTGGTAAGGGGCGGCTGTGCCGTGAATTGTCGATATTGTTTTAGAAGGCACTTCCCCTACAGTGACAATCATTTAAATAAACAACAGTGGCAACAAGCCTTAGAGTATATTGCAGATAATCCGCAACTCGACGAAGTCATCTACTCAGGCGGTGATCCGTTGATGGCCAAGGATGACTTTTTGGCCTGGTTAACAACTCAGATTGAAGCCATACCGCATATTAAACGATTACGCATTCATACTCGTTTACCTGTGGTTATCCCTTCTAGAATAACCACAGAGTTAATCACATGGTTCTCGCAGTCTCGGTTAAAACCGGTGATGGTGTTGCACGTTAATCATGCTAATGAAATTGATAATGCGCTGGCAGGATCAATGCAAAAATTAAGACAAGTTGGGGTAACATTACTAAATCAGGCGGTGTTGTTAAAAGGTATAAACGATACTGCAGACCAACAAATAGCGTTAAATGAAGGATTGTTCAACATAGGCGTGATGCCTTATTACTTACATGTTTTAGATAAGGTACAAGGGGCTGAACATTTTGATTTACCTGATAGAAAGGCAAAAGAACTGATGCGGGAGTTGATAAAGCGTCAGCCAGGTTATCTGGTACCTAAACTCGTTAGAGAAATAGGTGGCCAGCCCGGCAAAACGCCACTTGATTTAAAGCTTCATCCCTAGGGCGTCCCCCACTTATCTTCAAACAAAAGTGTCGATGTTAGACCCAATTGCTGAATTAGCGGACGAAGTCTTAGATGCTGTCGCCGCCTCTAGTAGTTCTAATGTCGCTTGACCCTCTATCTTTTGCTGTGATTTAGCAAGTTGTAGAGACTTTATTTCAAGCGTCGAACTAACCGACGAAGAACTCGCTCCTGAAATATCCATACAGTGCTCCTTATTACTTGTAGCAGAGTACAAAAACGGGCAAAATTACCCATATCAAAATTCTATCGACAATCTGAAGTAAAACTTTAACTATGCAAACAATTATTCAAACTCTCAGCGAAAACGTTCAAGTCATTTATCGAAAATCTATTGATGCTGACCAAGTCATTAGCCGTTTGCAACATGATGGTAAGGGCAAATTTAGTGCTGTCTTTGCTAAAGAGGCAGGTTTTACTACCAGTAGTCGCTTATTCAAACCGTACGTAGAGGAACTCGCGAATGAAGTGCTGGCTTTGGAACAAACATCCCAAGAATCGATAAAAAAACAGTTACCCAGTTTAGTCATAAAAATAGAGTTGATGCTTAAAACGTTGAATAAATTTCAAAAGACTGCTCGTTAATTTTACAATTTTGGACTTTTAACGTAACTGATGTAAGGATAATTCAGCAATTCTTTGGTTGATACTTTGAACTATTTTAAGGTATTCAGGGCTGTCAACTTTAGTAAATATTCTAGTAAAGTCAGTTTTACTTAAGCCTTCAGGTAACCCATTAATGTCAGGGAAAAATGTATTTTCGTCGCTGATGCCAGCTAATATATTCTGCACGGAGCTGGCACTGGAAGTATTGGTGGCAGCAACAGCAAACTCTACACCGGCAAAATCAGCGGCCAAATCCACAAAACTGTAGCCACTGCCATCGTCACTTCTGTCCATTAATTCTTTGAATTCGCCAATGGCTATACTCAAACCCTGCTCCGATAAAATTTTGATTGCTGCTGAGAAAATAAAATGCTGATTGAGATCGGCTCTAGATTTTAACGTAGGCCTGACCCTCGGTAATACTACCTTGCCCTTTTGGGGTTGCACGTCACCTATCAAATTGGCAAACCTATGATGTCCTGCATATATCGCGAGGGCCAAAATTGCTGCTTCGTTTTCTTTTGGGGCCGTATCATAATTGGAGCGACTTTTTGCCCAACTAAAAACAGGCCCAATATACTTAGCCAAGGATTGTGGGGTTGACTTTTTGCCTACATCTAATAAAGACAATTGCTTCAAATAATACGCTGTTCTAAGTCGCATTTCTTCATCACTGCTTCCACCTACACCTTGTTTGACATCATTCAGTTCTCTGAGAAATTGATCCAGTGGTAATACAGACAGTTGTATCTGTTGTTCCGTCATAGCTACGGATTCAACCTGCTTCACGAATTGACTGGCGATATTACTGTTGGTATACCAGTTAGCTAAATAGATGAGGCTATCTAAAGCTAAGCTACCAGGCACGTTAATAGGTCCAAATTTCACATGACTGACCTTAATGCCAGGACCAGGTAGCAATAAAATATCAATATTTAGATATTCACCAATAGGATTTTTAGGCAATTGGTAGCTAGCTAAAATAATGGTTGAATTTGAATTGATAAACACTTGGCCATTAATTTTTCCATGAGCGCGCTGCGCAAAACCCACTAAACTGTTTAGTTGATCTTGGCTAACATTGATATTTTGTTTGTTGCTTCTATTTTTGACACTGTCACTAAGTTGCTGCATCAGTTTTTTTACTGATTCGGCTTGGTTGACCTGCTCACCACTATTCGCGATAACCAGCGGTTGATCCTCAATTGCAGTGACAAAAAGGCCCACAATAGTGATGATTATCAGCAGTATTAAAAAGCTAATAGTTTTAATCGTTTTGGACAAGATAGGTACCCTTTTAGGCTTGGTAATTGAGGTGTGTAGTTACCAAAAAAAAACGACTAAACAATTGCCATATCTCCTTTTGACTCAAGCCACTCTTTTCTGTCTGGAGCCCGTTTTTTAGAAAGCAACATATCCATCATTTCCAACATTTGGTCGGCATCGTCTACCATTAATTGAACTAGCCTACGGGTATTAGGATCCATAGTGGTTTCGCGTAATTGCAAAGGATTCATTTCACCCAATCCCTTGAAACGTTGCACATTAACTTTGCCACGTTTCTTCTCTGCGACGATCCGGTCTAGAATACCTTCTTTTTCACCTTCGTCTAGGGCGTAATACACCTCTTTGCCTATATCAATTCTAAACAGCGGGGGCATCGCCACATAAACATGCCCAGTATTCACTAGGGCTCTAAAATGTTTGACGAATAGTGCGCATAGTAAGGTAGCGATATGGAGACCATCGGAGTCAGCATCGGCCAATATACAAATTTTGTCGTAACGCAGGCCACTTAAATCTTCTGTATCAGGATCAATGCCTAAAGCCACAGAAATATCATGAATTTCTTGTGAAGCGAGTACTTGAGAAGAGTCGACTTCCCAACTGTTTAGGATCTTTCCTCGCAGTGGCATAATAGCCTGGAATTCTCGGTCTCGAGCTTGTTTTGCAGAGCCTCCAGCAGAATCCCCTTCGACTAAAAATAATTCTGAACGACTGGTATCTTGAGTTGAACAATCGGTGAGTTTACCGGGTAAAGCAGGACCCTGCGTGACCTTTTTACGGGCCACTTTTTTACTTTGACGCAAACGGGTTTGAGCATTATTAATACACATGTCTGCCAATAACTCAGCAACATCGGTATGTTGGTTAAGCCATAAACTAAAAGCATCTTTAACCACACCTGATACAAATGCTGCTGCTTGACGTGAAGACAAGCGTTCTTTTATTTGACCTGCAAACTGTGGATCTTGCATCTTGGTAGATAAAACATAACTACAGCGATCCCAAATGTCTTCTGGTGTGAGCTTGACTCCCCGTGGCAATAAGTTTCTAAATTCACAAAACTCACGCATCGACTCTAACAAGCCCTGGCGTAAACCATTAACGTGTGTACCGCCTTGTGCCGTTGGGATCAGGTTTACGTAACTTTCGGTGATCATTTCACCACCTTCAGGCAGCCACATAACCGCCCAATCTGCCGCTTCTGTGTTACCTGAAATGGCACCGATAAAGGGGCTGTCTCCTGGTAATGTCACATATTCTTTTACTGATTGATATAGATAGTCACGCAAGCCATCTTCGAAATACCATTCGGTGCTTTCATTGTTAACTTTATCATCAAATCGAATGCGCAAGCCCGGACATAACACTGCTTTAGCACGTAAGACATGCAAAAGTTTAGTGACAGAAAATTTGCTTGAATCAAAGTATTTAGGGTCAGGCCAAAAGTGGACTTTGGTGCCGGTGTTGCGTTTACCACAGGTATCAACAATTTCTAACTCTTGCACTTTGTCACCGTTTTCAAAGGCAATTTGATGCACGTTGCCATCACGACGAATATTCACTTCTACCCTTTTGGATAAAGCGTTGACCACAGAAATGCCGACGCCGTGCAAACCACCAGAAAATTGATAACTTTTATTCGAAAATTTACCACCTGCGTGTAATTTGGTCATGATCAACTCAACCCCGGAAATACCTTCTTCAGGGTGAATATCTACAGGCATACCACGGCCGTCATCTGTGACTTCAATGGATTGGTCTGCGTGTAATACCACTCGTATCGAGGTAGCAAATCCACCTAAGGCTTCATCTACACTGTTGTCAATGACTTCTTGGCTTAAATGGTTGGGGCGCGTAGTATCGGTATACATACCGGGGCGGCGTTTAACAGGGTCTAGGCCGTTTAATACTTCAATAGCTTCTGCGTTATATTCGTTTGACATAGTTCTTACTCAGAGCTCTTATTATTCGAATGGTGGTTGTGAGGGAATCCCTACAACCTATTATAGGTATTATGTGCCATCAATAAACATGTTATACCAAGCTTCAATTAGTCTTGCAGTAGAAACCTAAAAATATCTGGTAAGAATCGTTGGAAATCTAGAAAACTATGATTTCCACCTTGTTCTATGCTCAATTTATAATTTTGGTATTTAGTTTCTGCCTGACGATAGTCCAAGGTTTCGTCAGCCGTTTGCAATAGTATCCAATAATCAGATGTCGGCTTCAACGATGGTGTATCCAACTGACGAAGTTCCTCAATATGTTTATTTTCCAATAAAAAAGGTTGTTGGGTATTTGGATTAATATGTTTACCTAAAAAGTCGACTAACAATTCAAAAGGTCGCACCGCGGGATTGATCAAGACTGCTTTGCCTGAATATTTTTCTACCATAAATGTGGAGAAAAATCCGCCTAGTGAACTACCAATAAAACGTAACTTTTTGCCTTTATGCTCGGCGATTAGCCGTTCTATAATAGCCTGCGCATCATTAGGATAATTAGCCAGTTGTGGAATTTCTATGGGTAATTCAGGATGGTAAGCCTTTACGTACTCAAGCGTTTGACGTGCTTTTTGAGACTGTGGAGAGCTAAGAAATCCATGAAGATAAATAACAACGTATGACAAGGTTAGATTTGCTCTTCTAGTCGATGAATTGAAGTACTTATTTGACCATTTTCCTGCAGATTAATCACTCTATAACCCGGCATTAAATCAGTTGTAGCAAAATACTCCTTGTTTGCAAATTGCCAACAGGTAGAGGGACAAGCTAAATATGCACACTGGTCTCTATACTGCTCAATCGCCATGTGGATATGCCCATATACGACCGCTCGTACTGACTTATGCTCTGTTACAACAGCATTAAAGCTTTGTCGGTTTGTCCATTCATGTTTGTCCATCCAGCCGCCACATGGAATAGGATGGTGATGAGCTGCTATCAAGTGGTAATCGTGTGGGTGCAGGATTAAATATTTGCTTAAAGAAGCCAAGCTAGCTTCTGATATGTGACCAGTAGTATGTTGCTGTTGGGTGTCTAATAAATGAATATGCCACCGGTTAGGCAAAACTATTCGTGGATTATTCAACCACAGATATTTGTTAAGAATATTTGCTTTTAGCTGCAATGGGTCGTCATGGTTGCCAGGAATAATAGCAATTTGGCAATCCATTTTAGTCTCTTGGATTATCTTAGAAAAATGTTGATAACTTTCTCCAGAGCCATCACCAGTGATGTCACCCGTTACTAACAATATATCTGGCTGATGTACTTTGACCTCAGCCAATATACGTTTTAGGCTTCGAAAAGGGTTGACGTTGTTGTAGCCATTCTTCTGGGGATCAGTAAATAAATGACAATCCGAAATTTGTATAATTTTCATTGTTTTATGAATTAGGCTTCAGAAGAATGTAGGTGTTTACTTTGAGTTAAACAAAATTGCACCCATTCAGCCAAGAATAAATTAACCATTTCTTTTTCGTTTTTCTGATACATCTTGGTATTCGGGTACTGATAACTGGGCTTCAGAGAGCCGATATTCTGTGCGCTGATCACTTCTGCCATTTTTGCATCGTGATATAGCCTCACTTGAACCACTGGACGTAAAAACTCATATTCTATTTTACCTATTTTACCTATTTGACTTTTTTGTGACATTTCTAAGGTGCTAGTGTAGCGGCTACAATCGATGATTTTAATGGTGTACTGTAAACTAGCATTCACACGAAACTGATATTCTAAATCTTCTGTATCGCAATCAGGAAGCAACCTTAATAAACGTCCGTAGTTAACTTCACACACCTGATGCATGTTGGCTAACTTAGGAACATATTTTCGACCTATCTCTTTAGTCATGTGACCATTTTTCCAATACCTGTTGTTTATTCATAGCAAACCACTGCAAGGCAATAAGTGAAGCAGCATTATCGATTTTACCTTCGTTTATCCAATCAAGTGCTACAGATGAAGGCACTCGATGCACTAAAATATCTTCACTTTCATATTCTAGCCCATGCACACCTTTAGCATCACTTGCATCTACCAAACCTATATAGATATGTAGGCGTTCAGTGGTGCCACCCGGACTAGACAAATAGCTCAAGGCTTTGTGTAACTTTTTTATGTCAAGTCCAGCTTCTTCTTTCGCCTCTCGCAAACAGACGTCTTCAGGCGTCTCGCCTTCATCAATAATACCTGCCACTACCTCAAGTAACCAAGGGGAAGAGGAGGTTGGGATTGCGCCAATACGCACTTGCTCAATCATTACGAATTCATCTAATACCGGGTCGTATGGCAGAACTGCAATGGCATGGCCTCGTTCAAAAACCTCTCGAACGACGACATCGCTCCAGCCACCTTCAAACAATTTATGTTTAAAAGCGTATTTAACCATTTTAAAAAAACCTTTGTATAACGTTTTCTTGCTTAATATTTCTACATCTTTAACTGAAAATTGTTGAATTTTTTGCTGACCGTTTTGCAAACTTTTCTCCCATTATTAGAGTACTAACCTCAGGCTTATACAGACCATAACTAAACGTTTAAAAACGTAAGACTAGCATAACGAAGTTTCATATGTTGTGCGCTTAAGGACTGTTAATTCATAATATTCTGTTACACTTGAGGACTTGGTGTTACCACAAAGCATTGTTACTTAACACTTGATTTGCTTAGACTTTACCCACACATATAAAATTGATATCTGACAATGTGTACTTTGCATAGAGTACATGGCTAAGATCGGATCAAGAACCACATAGGACTACCAATGAAAAAAATATTTTTGTCGTCGATGATCTACATGGGTATCAGCATGGGGCTTTCTTCGTCTGTGTCTGCAGATGACCTGTACCAAGTGTATCAAATGGCAGTTGAGAAAGACCCCACTACCAACCGTGCTAAAGCTGACAGAGATGCCGCTTTTGAAGGAATATCTATAAGTCGAGCAAGATTATTACCCCAAGTTTCTGGCTCTGTTAGTTATACAGATAGCACATCAGAACAATTCGACTTTCAGGCAGCACCTGAAACTGCTCCAGTAGGAACGCCACCATTTATAAACATAGTTGAAAGTGATTCTAAGAACGTAGGTTTAGGTTTAAATATGAGCTTGTCGATTTACGATAGGCAAAATTGGGTAGCTTTATCACGTGCTGAGAAAGTGGCCCATCAAAGTGACACAAATTATGCGTTGTCTAAACAAGATTTGATCATTAGAACAACTGATGCTTACTTAGCAATATTGCGAGCCAAGGACAGCCTAATTTTTGTTCAAGCCGAAAAACGCGCTATTGAACGCCAATTAGAACAAACCAAACAACGATTTAATGTTGGGTTAACCGCCATTACAGATGTACATGAAGCCCAGGCCAACTTTGATAATACTGTGGCTCAAGAAATAATTACTGAAAACGTAGTTGAATTACGCTTAGAACAAATGCGTGAAATCACTGGAAAGTATCACGATAAATTATCTGTTCTAAATACAGAAAATTTTAGTGCTACTCGCCCTTCACCCGAAGGCGTGGATAATTGGTTAAAAATTGCGGAACAAAAAAATCTTGAACTCATGGTCAGAAATTTTTCAAAAGACATCGCAAAAGACGACATTGCTTCAGCTAAAGCGGGGCATTATCCAACGCTTTCGTTGAGCGGTAGTTATGGTAGAAACGATACCGAGATAAACGGTAACAGTAACTTTCCAGCCAGAGACAATAACTCAATAGGTTTGAATTTAAGTGTTCCGATTTACTCTGGTGGCGCAGTGAGCGCCCAGACTGCCCAAGCTAGATACCGATTTGTGGCGGCCAGTGAAGACTTAGAACTGGCTTACCGTTCTACCGTTCGTTCAGTACGCTCTGCATACAATGATGTGATTGCTTCTACATCGACTATTCGTGCTTTGCAACAAGCTGTTGTTTCAGCAGACAGTGCATTAAAAGCCACTGAAGCGGGTTTTGATGTAGGAACTAGAACGATAGTAGACGTGTTAAACAGCACCAGAAACCAGTTTGACGCTAGGCAGCGACTGGCTAGTGCTCGTTATGACTTTATCAGTGCAATATTGGATTTGAAACGTGCATCAGGAAATCTAACCGAACAAGATTTAGTCGACATCAATCGTGGACTGATACCTGCTAAAGTTAGCTAATCATAATCAGTATGTTTCCAAGGGCAGCTTTTGCTGCCCTTTTTTATTTTTCTATTAAAACGTTCCTAATGTAAGAAAATAATTGATAACCCCTGACTATTTCATCATTTGTTATGAATTTATATTCAACGGCGTTAAGACATTGCACACCAAAAGAAATATTGATAATGGATTGACAGCCAAGTTCAATTGAATACTCTAGCGCTAATTTTATTATTTTTTGAGACCTATTTCCTAATATGAAAGCTTCGACCCTACAAGCCAAATTTATTCAAATTCGCTCAAACAAACTATTCGAAATTTTTGTAGTAACCGTTATTATTTTTTCTGCGCTACTGGTCGGGGTTAAAACCTATGAAATATCAGGCACTCTGTACAGTATGGCTAAGTTTCTTGATTGGTTTATTAGTGCTTTTTTTCTGACTGAAATTACCATCCGGTTTTTGGCCGAACATCGTAAGCGAGATTTTTTCAAAAGCTTCTGGAATCTCTTTGATACTCTGATTGTTATTATTAGCTTGATCCCTGCAGATGATACTGAGTTGGCATTGGTTGCAAGGTTAGTCAGAGTATTTAGAGTGCTCAGAATGATTTCTATCATCCCTGAACTCAGAATTTTATTAGTCTCATTAATAAAAGCGATGCCACAACTTGGTTATGTGATGTTGTTGATGTTTATTATCTTTTATATCTATGCTGCTGTGGGCAGTACCCTGTTCGCCACTATTAACCCAGATTTATGGGGTAATATCATTATCTCACTGCTGACTCTTTTCAGAGTTATGACCTTTGAGGATTGGACTGATGTTATGTACGAAACGATGGAAGTTTACCCCTTAAGCTGGATATTTTATCTGAGCTTTATTTTCTTCACCGCTTTTGCTTTTTTAAATATGGTAATCGGCATTGTGGTGAATGTTATGGAGCAAGAAAATGCGAATGCTCGTGCTGAAGCATTGGAAGAAGAGGGTGAACCAAGTCTTAAAGAAATATCCCAGCAAATATCCCAATTACAATTACAGATGTTATCTATGAACGACAGAAAAGACGCTTAATATTAAATGTATCAAGTGTTAAGTTTTGCTTAGTACTGATATTCCATCAGAAGCTTAGGTGACATAAAAACATTGTATATTTTGACCAAACACAGATGTTTTAAATCGTAATATGCTTAAAATGTTTTCATCAAACATATAAACCCAAGTGACTAATATGTTGATTTTTAACAACACTAGTCCAAAATAGCGATATGAGCGTAGGTATATTCTATGCAGCAAATATGCTTTCATCCCTACATAACATCACCAAGAGTTTTTCATGAAATACCAAGGTAGTCCTACTTTTACCCATAGCCAAAACGATAAAGTCGGCGTGTTAGTCACAAATTTGGGCACACCCGATGCGCCTAAAAAGGCTGAATTAAAACGTTATTTAAAGGAATTTTTATCTGATCCTCGAGTGGTGGAAGTGCCAAGATTACTGTGGTGGATGATTTTAAATCTAGTGATCCTAAATATTCGACCTAAACGTTCAGCCAAGGCTTATGAAACTGTTTGGACTGAGCGCGGCTCACCGCTTTTGTATCACACTCAAGATCAAGCCAATGCTTTGCGAGATAACTTGAAAAAGCGGTATGGCGATAATGTAGTGGTAGAATTTGCCATGCGCTATGGTTCGCCCTCGGTTGATTCAGTGGTTGACAAAATGTTGCACCAGGGTGTGAGAAAATTAGTTGTATTGCCCTTATATCCTCAATATTGTGCCTCAACTACCGGTTCAACTTTTGATGCGATTGCCCAGAGTTTCAGTAAAAGACGTTGGATCCCTGAGTTGCGCTTTGTTACACATTATCATGACAATGCAGACTATATAAAAGCTGTAGCAGACAAAATTAAAGCTCATTGGGACAAACATGGTAGAGCAGATAAATTAATCTTTAGCTATCACGGTATTCCTAAGCGCTACTTATTAAATGGTGACCCTTATCACTGTGAATGCCACAAAACTTCAAGGCTCATCGCTGAAGCTTTAGGTCTAAACGATAAAGAACACTTTACTAGTTTCCAATCCCGTTTCGGTCGAGAAGAGTGGTTAAAACCTTACACTGATGAATCACTTAAGGCATTTCCAGAGCAAGGGGTTAAATCTGTGCAAGTTGTTTGTCCAGGATTTGCTGCTGATTGTTTAGAAACGATTGAAGAAATTGGTGAAGAAAATCGTGATTATTTTCTTGAAGCTGGTGGGGAGCGTTATGAATATATTGCTGCTTTAAATACAGATGAAACACATATTCAAGCGCTTACGAAATTGCTGGAGTCACAATTGCAGGGTTGGGCAATGACCCCAGAAAGTACTGAGCTGCGAAACGTATTAGCTAGAGCTAAAGGCGCTGAGAAATAAACAGACTCAGATTTTCTAAACGTCATACAGGACCGATTGGTCAGCTTGTGTTAACATAATATTTACATTTTTATGTTGCTCACGTTGCCACAAGTACATAACTATAGAGTACTTATTAGATAATAATCAGAAAAGCCGCGCAGACCCTTTATGGGTGGATAATGCGGATGCAGAACAGGAACTTCTATGTCTACACAAAACCTCACTGACCAAGCTTTGGTCCACACCCCACTTTTTACCAATGATGCGACCGTTATGGGCATTTTGGCAATATTATTGGGTTTAGTGTTTTACACTGCCAATAGCCAAGCTTTTTTTTGGCGTAAGTTTTATATGTTTGTGCCATCGGTTTTACTTTGTTATTTCTTGCCTTCATTATTAAATACTTTTGGCTTAATCGATGGCGAGAACTCTCAGCTTTATTACGTGGCTTCTCGTTATCTACTGCCTGCCTGTCTAGTATTATTAACCATTAGTGTCGATTTAAAAGCGATTGCTAAGTTGGGCAGCAAAGCGATTATTTTATTTTTCACAGGTACCTTGGGTATCGTGATCGGTGGGCCAATTGCTCTGCTTGTGGTGGCTTCTTTTTCCCCCGAGTTGTTAGGAGTAGACGGCCCCAACGCAGTTTGGCGAGGCATGACAACCGTAGCAGGCAGTTGGATTGGTGGTAGTGCCAACCAAGTCGCTATGAAAGAAATTTATGGCGCTGGCGACCAAATGTTTTCTGCCATGGTGACGGTAGACATCATAGTGGCAAATTTATGGATGGCCGTGCTGTTAATCATGGCGGCAAATGCGAAAGCCATTGATGCCAAAACGGGTGCCGATACCTCAGCAATTGATAAACTTAAAGAAAAAGTAAAGAGTTTTGAAGCTAAACATTCTCGGATCCCCAGCTTAAATGACATTATGTTGATTGTAGCCGTGGGATTAGGCGTAACAGGTTTTGCTCATATGTTTGCTGATACCATTCAGCCGTATTTTGTCGAAAACTTCCCAGAATCACAAAAGTTTAGTTTCCATAGTAAATTTTTCTGGATGATTGTTTTTGCTAGCACTGTTGGCGTGGCACTGTCTTTCACTAAAGTGAGACAGTTAGAAGGAGCTGGCGCTTCAAAGATAGGCTCCGCTTTTCTATATATATTGATTGCTACCATAGGTATGAAGATGGATGTGACTATGATTGCAGATCAACCTTTATTCTTTGTGATTGGTGCAATTTGGATGTTAATCCATGCGTCGCTTATGTTGATTGTTGCTAAGTTAATCAAAGCGCCATTATTTTATATGGCGGTAGGTAGCCAAGCTAACGTTGGCGGTGCAGCTTCAGCTCCTATTGTGGCTTCTGCTTTTCATCCTTCATTGGCACCTGTTGCCGTAATGTTAGCTGTATTTGGCTATACAGTGGGCACTTACATGGCTTGGTTCTGTGGGCAAATTTTGCAAAGTATTAACTGAGTAAATAAATTATGAATCAAACTCCCCAAGCACCTAAAGCTTTGCTTAGGGCACAAAAGCTGGCTAATTTGACCGACAGTAAGGTGCGCATACCTTTTGTAGGTGTTCGCTTGGGATTAGACTTTTTAATTGGTCTTATCCCAGTGATAGGTGATGTGATAATGGTTGGTGTATCTTTGAGCATTGTTGCTATGGCGAAAAGCATAGAGGTGCCGCGAGCTTTAAGGCTCGCGATGCTAAAAAATATCGGTATAGATTTTCTGCTGGGATTAATCCCATTTGTGGGTGATGTGGTGGATTTATTTTATAAATCTAACCAAAAAAACGTGCGCATTATGGAAAAGTGGTGGGTTAGCCAGAACCACCAAAAAATCCAATCAAACAGCCAGCAAGCTGTTCAAGACTGGGAAAAGTCCCAGGACAGCTAGGTCTTGATTTACTCGGAAATGCTGCAAGTCTTTAAATCTTCTAATTTGATAACAGCTAAACATGCCTTGTTGGTTGCGGATAGCACTACTTTAGGTGCGCAGTTGGCATTAAATGCTTCTTGCCAACGGGCAGCACATAAACACCACTTATCTCCCGCTTTTAATCCTGCAAATTCATATTGTGGCATGGGAGTAGATAAATCATTACCTCTGGATTTTGAGAACGCCAGAAAATCTTCCGTCACCACGGCACACACACTGTGATTTCCATGATCACTGGAAGGCACGTAACAAAAACCTTCACGAGTGAACCCGGTATTACCACAGCAAAGTTTTAATGGTTGGTCTAATACATTTTTTTCATTTGGCATAGATACTCTTAGTTAATCCAATTGCGTTAGTATGATGACAGATTATACCAGTCTTTAGCTTTAGTAACGGACTTGATGAAATTAGCCATGTAAATTGATGACACGACTTCACTATATCAGTACTTATGAAAATGAAATTGTATTTTATTATTTGCTTAAACTTGTAGTTAGCGTTCGCGGCTTTAAGTGATGCCAAGGCTAACACAGCAACATATTTCTGTTGCTGTGTTTCAGCCCTACCTAATTAACTGACAGACCGCTTCACGCCCTGAGGCATTCAGTCAACTACTTTGTGATCAATATAGGAGATTTTCTCTCTTTTAATGGGAGTAGATATGTACTCTCGCAGTACGGTTTATGGCTCTTCCAGCATTTAAACAATATCCTGATCCATTTAAACGCGAGCGCTCTAACTGCGGCATTATGAGACTTTCCTTTTGCACGCTGCTGATTGTAATACAAGCTAGCCCAGAAGGACTGGCTGACAGATTTTTCCGATCATTCAATGAATGATTGTCGTAAGAATTTTGAGCACTGCCACCGCCAATGTACCCATGATTTTTTGCCACTGCGCTCAGTGACGGGCGCAACCCCTGAATAGGTTTGTACTTCAGCCGCACTTTCAAATCGGTCTCTATTTTCCCCCATCGCTACCAGCAACCTAGGAGCAATACAAGGTCCTGTGCCTGGTAGTGACTTAAAAATAGGAGCATCGCTCATACCGTTAAAAGCTCATAAATGGCGGTATCAAATGATTTAATCGCCACAATGACTGTTTGAAGCTGTTGAGCTAAAGCCGTAATTAAGAGCTCATGTGACTGCACGACGGCCTCATCTTCAGTCAAGGGGATAGCATTGTTGATTGACAATATACGTTGTTCTAACAGCGATACCGCGTTTCCCCCTCTCTTATTAAAGAACGCCCTTACTGTTGATTCTCTTGTTCTTTTTATTTTAGTCAGGCTCGGCCAGCGAATGAGAAAGTCAGAAAACAACTGTGTATCTCTGTGTGAAAACCACTCTAGCACCTGAGGATAGTATTGTTTCAACGTATTTATAATACGGTTGCTGTAGCGTTTTTTATCGTCAACAAGCCGCCTTCGTTGCTCCACTAAAAATGCGAGTTTTCGGATCTCGACACTTTGAGTGTGTAAGGGTTTAATTTTTTCTGGATAACGCAGCATAATGTCCAACGCAAGTTCAGCATCGGTAGGATCATCCTTTGCTCCGCTTGGTGAAAATGCTGTTCTATATCTCGCTAACATCGCCGGATTGATAGGAAATATAGTGATAAAATCATACTTTTGAAGAGCATAAACAATTGGCCCTTTACATAACTCTACCGCAACGGCTATTTGGCCATGATATTTCTGGTGGAGCGACGTTATCCATTCGTCAATGTATTCGGGAGACGCCTTGATGATATCAAAACTGCGCTTTCCGTCGGGAAATTCAATACATACATCATGCTTACTGGTTGCCCAATCAATAACAATATTTAACTCATAACCTTGTTTACTAGTCATTTCTCTCTCCTAAGCTTTAGGTTCAGCATGTATGCCTAAGCTTTTCGAGAGCAATATAGCTAGCAATAATTGGAGCAAGCCCTGAGTATTCGTTTTGAAGCTTGGGCGTACTGGCTACATCGAAAGCAAACCGGAAAACATTTAAGTATGTTGTGAGCGAGTTATTCGTATGCAGCTAGCACATGACCTTGAACAGAAACATTATGCTCCTTTTCAAGATTGAAAGACTATATAGAGCGAAGAGCGGTCGTTAGCATAAATACTTAATGTATCACCTGTCCCACAAAATAGTCATTTGACTTAATAGCGTACTAAATGGAAATAATTTTTATTTTTACTATACTGCTGCTGTTCATAAATC
>Ga0307488_10000173_pt1 | contig 49195 bp, 56 predicted proteins | sample SB02metaG_FD_202248 | JGI IMG/M metagenome (GOLD analysis project Ga0307488, IMG submission 202248) | Sea-ice brine microbial communities from Beaufort Sea near Barrow, Alaska, United States - SB 0.2 | ecosystem: Environmental > Aquatic > Marine > Coastal | place: USA: Alaska | collected... | reverse complement strand
CGATGCCCGCATAACGCAGGACAAATATGACAACGACAACAAGTCCAATGATATAAAGAATGTTCCGCACAGTAGCTCTCCTCAGATGAAATTGATGATTGCGATGACGACAACGACGAGACCAACTTAAACTAGAATTTCACGCATTTTCTAAACCCTTCTTTTACATGTCGAAGACCCTACAACGCCAAGTTACGTGATGTTTGCAGATTTTCAAAAGCGGCAAAATCTGCGTCGTCACAACAATGGCTTTGGGCCAATCTATCCGTGCCACTTGTACCATGCTACGTTTATATCGCAAAAGTCATCTGAGACAGACTATGGCCACGCTTGCGTCCCTGCTAATCTTACTGATCGCCGTGCTTCACATCTACATCATGTGGTTTGAGATGTTCGCCTGGGAATCCCGTGGGCCAAAAATCTTTGGCAATCTGAACGCCGACATGTTCCCCAAAACCAAAGCAATGGCTGCCAATCAGGGTCTTTATAACGGGTTTCTGGCCGCAAGTCTTGTCTGGTCGTTGCTGATCAATGATGCGGCTTGGTCACAAAACGTCGCACTGTTCTTCCGCGCCTGCGTCTTTGTCGCGGGTCTCTACGGTGCTGCGACCGTCAGCAAGCGGATTATGTATGTGCAATCAGTCCCGTCGGGTCTAGCGGTGATCGCGCTGCTATTGTCCTAGACAGGCAGCGCTGTGGTCTGGCGGACGGTTCGTAGCGCAAATGACGACTGCATACCTTGGACACCGGGCAGGCTGGCAAGGTATCGGCGATGAATGCGGGCGAAATCTTCAGCGTCTTCTGCGACAACTTTCAGCAAATAATCCGCCTGCCCCGCCATCAAATGACATTCCAAAACGTCCGGAATGCGGGCCACCGACTTTTCGAACGCATCAAGCACATCATCAGCCTGCGCCCGCAACGTGATTTCAACAAACACTGTGATTTTGCGGGCGACTTTGCGCGGGTTCACCAGAGCAACGTAGCCGGATATGAACCCGTCCTTTTCGAGCCGCTGCACCCGTCTGTGACAGGCTGAGGGAGAAAGGTTCACCTTCTGTGACAACTCCGCATTCGACAGGCGACCTTCGCGTTGCAGCGCATTCAAAAGACGACGATCGGTTTCATCAAGATCCATAGCGCAAAATCCTCCCGCGTTTGGTCGCATGTTGCGACGATTATTGTGACTACTAGCGCTAACACGCCGAAGATTACCAGTTCTTTCCACCAGAACGGCGCGACTGTTCCATCAGGAAGAGGAGATACATATGCACATCGGTTGCCCCAAAGAAATCAAGCCACAAGAATTCCGCGTCGGTCTAACCCCCAACGCAGCCCGCGAAGCGGTGGTGCACGGCCACACAGTATCGGTTGAGACACAGGCCGGTATCGGCGCTGGTTTCACCGACAAAGACTACGTTGATGCAGGTGCCGCAATTATTGCAACTGCGGCAGAAATTTTCGCAGTTGCGGGCATGATCGTGAAGGTCAAAGAACCCCAGCCCGTTGAACGTAAAATGCTGCGCGAAGGGCAGGTCCTGTTTACGTATCTGCACCTCGCACCCGATCCTGAACAAACCAAAGACCTGCTGGCGTCAGGATGCACTGCGATTGCTTACGAAACCGTAACTGATGCGAACGGTGGTCTGCCACTGCTGGCGCCAATGTCCGAAGTTGCGGGCCGTTTGGCACCCCAAGTTGGCAGCTGGACCTTGCAAAAGGCAAACGGCGGACGCGGCGTTTTGATGGGCGGCGTCCCCGGCGTTGGTCCCGCAAAAGTTGTTGTCATCGGCGGTGGTGTCGTTGGCACGCACGCCGCACGGGTTGCCGCGGGCATGGGCGCGGATGTGACGGTTCTGGATCGTTCGCTCCCGCGGATGCGTTACCTTGATGATGTTTTCGGGCGTGATTTCAAAACGATGTATGCCAGTGCCGGCAACACCATTGAACTGGTACGCGAGGCCGATATGGTCATTGGTGCAGTCCTGATCCCCGGTGCCGCAGCGCCTAAACTGATCAACCGTGTGCAACTGTCAGAGATGAAACAGGGGGCTGTGATTGTAGATGTCGCCATCGACCAAGGTGGCTGCTTTGAGACCTCCAAAGCCACCACACACCAAGACCCTATCTATGACGTGGACGGAATCATGCACTATTGCGTTGCAAACATGCCGGGTGCGGTTGCGCGCACGTCAACGATTGCGCTCAGCAACGCGACAATGCCGTTCATGCTCGCGCTTGCCGACAAGGGCTGGCGTCAGGCGTGCGAAGACGACGCGCATCTGCTGAACGGTCTGAACGTCCATGCCGGACAGCTGACCTATTACGCAGTGGGTAAGGCGCTGGGGATCGATGTATTGTCGCCCCAGCTTGCGCTAAAGGCTTAAACGAAAAAGGCCCGCCTGTTAGGGCGGGCCTTCCGACGTCCATTTTAGAAGGTTACTTCTTCAATGCGGCCAAGATGTTGGCCAGAAGTTCTTCCTGCGTCGGGCCAGATGGCGCTAGCTCCAGTGCTTCGACTTTGGCTTTTTTCAACTTATTCACACCGCGAACCAGCATGAACACGACGAACGCAATGATAAGGAAGTTGATGATCGCCATGATGAAACGGCCGTAGGCGAACACGGCAGCGCCAGCTTCGTCGGCTGCTTCGATCGTTTCAAAATCACCATTCAAGTTAACAAACAAGCCGCCGAAATCGACGCCGCCCATGAACAGGCTGATGATTGGATTGATCAAATCGGCCACAAGACTGCCGACAATTGCGGTGAAGGCTGCACCGATGATGATACCAACAGCCATGTCCATGACGTTGCCCTTAGCGATGAAGTCTTTGAATTCTTTTAACATTTCTCTGTCCCATTGATTTTATAGCACAATTTTTCCACAACTGCGCCTACGCGCACATCATTATCCAAAATCGCGCACAGGCCAAACGGGTTATATTTCACATCCATTCCTCCTAAGTCATTTGGGCAACATTCAAACTTAGGAGCCCATCCATGGCCGATCTGTCAAACTTTCCAATTACCCAGAAATGGGTTCCCAAGAATACCGATATTATCCAGCTTTTCTCATATCCGACGCCGAATGGCGTGAAAGTCTCAATCGCGTTGGAGGAAATGGGGCTGGAGTACGAACCCCATCTTGTCACACTGTCTGATACGGACGTCAAAAGTGCTGCATTCCTGAGCTTAAACCCCAACAATAAGATCCCCGCGATCATTGATCCGAACGGTCCGGATGGCCCAATTGGGTTGTGGGAAAGTGGCGCGATTCTGATCTATCTAGCCGCGAAGACCAGTAAGTTGATGGGATCAAATGCGTCAGAAAAAGCACATGTTGTCAAATGGTTGATGTTCCAGATGGGCGGCCTTGGACCAATGTTTGGACAGTTGGGATATTTTGCAAAGTTCGCAGGGTCCGAAATCGAAGACCCGCGCCCGCGTGACCGCTACATCGCAGAGGCCAAGCGGCTGTTGGCGGTTGTTGAGACAGAATTAGACGGCAAAGATTGGATCGCGGGCGACTTTTCCATAGCAGATATCGCCATTGCACCTTGGCTGAGCACGCTGGAATTTTACGGCACACAGGAAGTCACGGGCTATCACGACCTGAAAAATGTGCCGGCCTATGTTGAGCGATTCATGGCCCGCCCAGCGGTGCAAAAGGGGAAGACGATCCCAGCGCCTAAGGGTTAAACCCTAAGCAAACAAAGAGACATCCGCCCCGTTGAAACATCCATCAGTGGGGTGGAAATTCGGGGGCACATTGCGTACACCCCCTGTACACAACCCGTCTGCACAGGTCCGATTACGCAGGCAGTTCGCCCGTTAGAACATAACGCAGGATTTCGACAACTTCTGACGGTTCGCGCGCCATGGCCAAGGCTGCTGCGTCGACTTCTTTCAAGGCGTGATCATGGTCGGGCTGTTGCAGCACGATCAGTGATTTGCCCAAGGCCGCAGCAAATCCCGCATCAAACGCCGCGTTCCATTGGCGGTATTTTTCGCCAAACCGGACCACGACGACATCTGCGTCCGCGATACCCTTGCGGGTGCGGATCGCGTTGACCATCGCGCCTTTGTGGTCGTGCCAATACTTGGTCGGCTCGGCGCCCAAAATGGTCACGCCGCAATCGTCTGACGCTTCGTGGTTGGTGACAGGGCTGTGAAATTCAACGTCGAGGCCTTTGGCCCCGTCAATGATCTGTTCGCGCCAATCGGTGTGAATTTCGCCGGATAAGTAAACTTTGAGCATCGCGCCCTCCTTAGGTTGCGCCCAAGTTAGCCGATTACGTCCGGCGTGCCACGATCAATTACACGCGCTTCGCCACGATATAGCGCGAAGTGGTGGGGAAATTTCCAGCCTCAACAATTTCAAAACCCGCAAACCGCAGTGCATCGTCATATTCTTTCTGCGTGAAAAAACCGACATAGGGCGCTTTACCGAGCATCCGCATCAACGGGAGCATAGCTTTGAATGCAAACCTTTTCAGCCCGACAGATTTATCAGACAAGCAGGGTGTCTTGGTGATAAAAAACCCACCCTTAGGCAACATGGCATAAACGTCAGCAAAGATGTCTTCAGGGGCGCACACGAGGTGAAACAGGTTGAACCCAAGTACCGCATCAAAGGTGTCTGGCAGCTTGGCAGCATCCTGCGCTGTGGCGACGCGGAACTCAACGTTCTCGATACCACCCGCAGTGGCCTTAGTGCGGGCAATTTCGGCCATCACAGGGGAAATATCGGTGCCAATCATTTCGCGCACATGCGGCGCGATCTGCAAGGCTGTCGATCCAGTGCCACAGCCCATTTCCAACACGCGTTCATCAGCGGTGAGGTAGGATTTTGTCCGCTCCAAGGTGTACTCGTAGGCCGCCAAATCTTTGATGGGGTCTTGGGCGTATTTCGGTGCGATCTTGTCCCAGAAGGTTGCAGCGTCGGTCATGTTTGTCTCCTTTCACACATCTATACATTTGTATGGGCCAGCGCGGAATTGACGAAAACTGTGGGGTATCTATACGTATGCGTATGGATATTGATCCCGACAGGCTGGACTGGTCTCATCTCCGCAGTTTTCTGGCGGCGGCTGAAACCACGTCGCTGTCTGCTGCCGCGCGCAAGTTGGGGCTGACGCAACCAACGCTTAGCCGTCAGGTCGCCGCATTGGAAGACAGCCTGTCCCTGATGCTGTTTGAGAGGGTCGGGCGTGGGCTTCAATTGACTGAAAGCGGGCGCGAATTGCTGGCGCATGTGCAAGACATGGGCGTTGCAGCGGGTCGCTTCGCGATGACGGCAGCCGCGCAGCGATCCGACATCAGCGGGCAGGTCCGCATCACGGCCAGCGATATTTTTGCGGCAACATTCGTGCCGCAGATGATCGTGGAGGTTCGCAAACGCGCCCCTGCGTTAGAGATTGATGTGATCGCAACAGACGGTATTTCCGATCTGATGCGCCGTGAGGCAGACATCGCGATCCGTCACGTGCGACCTGAACAGCCCGATCTGGTGGCCAGACTGGTGAATGAGGCGACGGGGCGGTTCTATGCGTCGAGTGATTATCTGAACAAGCGCGGGCGGCCCACATCGCGCGCTGATCTGGCGCTGCACGACTGGCTATCGTTCGGGGACGCGGATCGAAATCTGGAATACATGGCTGGAATGGATATCCACATCCCGCGCGAGGCCTTTAAGGTTGGGTCAGAAAACGGTTTAGTCGTCTGGGAAATGGCGCGTGCGGGGCTTGGCATTTGCCCGATGGATGACACCATCGGGGATTGCACGGCGGGTATGGAACGTATTTTGGGTGACGACCTGAAGGTGAATTTTCCGGTCTGGCTCGTGACCCACCGTGAGGTGCACACCAGCCCTCGGATCAGGCTGGTGTTTGATATTCTCGCTGAGGCGATTTTAAAGCGCTAGGGATCAACCACGCAGCATCCCGCCCGTGGCCTTGGTGACTTTGTCGATTATCTTGGCGCTGACGGCTTCGATATCAACGTCCTTTAGGGTCGCCCCACTTGGCTGCAAACGAACCGTCATGGCGAGGGATTTTTTACCATCCCCCAAAGACCCACCGATAAACTCATCAAAAACGCGCACGTCTTCGATTAGCACTTTGTCCGCGCCAGCAGCTGCATTTACAGCTGTGAGAGCATCGACGGTCGTGTCCATCACAAAGGCGAAATCACGTTCGACCGCTTGCAGATCCGGCAGCGATGCAGCGCCACGATTGACGGACGCATTCTTGGGCATCGGAATGTCGGAAGGGTACAACACAAAGCCGACGACAGGGCCTTTGACGCCAAGTGCCGTCAGGATTTTCGGGTGAATTTCCCCAAACACCCCAAGGATTTTCTTTGGCCCAAGACAGATCATCCCATGCCGACCAGGATGCCACGCATCGCCAGCACCACGCAGAATTTGCATTTTGGTGGGTGCGCCCATCGCGGACAGGATCGCCTCAGCGTCCGCTTTGGCGTCATAGATATCGACATCGCGCGATGTGCCATGCACGTCTTTGGGGCCAGTTTTACCAACAAGAATACCAGTCACCAGCGTATGCTGTTCGCCCGGTTCACCGCCGTGAAAGGCATCGCCAGCCTCAAACAATGCGAGGTTGGCCATGCCGCGCGCCTGATTGCGGGCCGCAGCCTGTAGCAAGCCGGGCAGCAAGGCGGGGCGCATGTGCGACATTTCCGAACTGATCGGGTTTGCGAGCATTGTCGCATCCTTTCCGCCGCCAAACAGCGCTGCCACCGCTTGGTCGATGAACGAATAGGTGACGCATTCGTTGTAGCCCAAGCTGGCGGTCGTGCGCCGCGCCATGGCGAGGCGTTTTTGCATTGGCGTCAGGACAGGTGCCGGAACACCTGCGCGAACGCGGGGCATTGGCACAGGTTTGAGGTTGGAGAGGGAGGCGATGCGCGCAACTTCTTCGACAAGGTCCGCCGTGCCTTGCACGTCAGGGCGCCAGCTTGGGACCTGTGCCATGTCGCCGTCCATTACGAAACCGAGCGCCGTTAAGGTGGCGCGTTGCGTATCAGCAGGGATGTCCATCCCGACAAGAGACGAACAGCGATCCGTGTCGAGCTTATAGGTGCGGGATGTGTCGGGGATTTGGCCCGCCTGCACAACATTGGATGCCTCACCGCCAGCGTGATCGACGATCATCCGCACTGCGTGTTCCAGACCGATCGGCGTGAATGCGGGATCGATGCCGCGTTCAAAACGATAGCGCGCGTCGGAGTTGATTTTCAAAGCGCGCCCGGTGTAAGCCGTGCGGATCGGGTCAAAATACGCCGCTTCCACGAAGACCGAAGTGGTGTCAGCCGTGCAGCCTGTGGCCAGACCGCCCATCACGCCACCGATGGATTCAGGGCCTTGGCCGTCGGAAATGACGGTCGCCCCTTCGGGCAGCGTGTATTCTTTGTCGTCAAGGCCCATGAGGGTTTCAGTGCCTGTGGCGCGGTGCAGACGCAGGGCGCTGCCGTTGATCTTGTCGGCGTCAAACACGTGCAGCGGGCGGTTCAGATCGTAGGTGAACCAGTTGGTCACATCCACGAGGAAACTGATGGGCCGCAAGCCAATCGCGCGCAACTGTTGTTGCAGCCAATCGGGGCTGGGGCCGTTTTTGACGCCTTTGATCAGGCGGCCATAGAACACCGGCGCTTGGGCCAGCGTGTTGCCATCGATGGTCACTGTGATCGGGTTCGCAAATGACGCCACAACGGGTTTGATATCATTTGGCTTCATCACGCCTAAGCCACGTGCCACCAGATCACGCGCAACGCCACGCACGCCAAGGGCGTCGGGGCGGTTGGGGGTGATGGCGATTTCGATCACCGGATCGACCCGCGCGGGGTCGTGTTCGGCGAGATAGTCGGCGAAGCTCTGGCCGATCTCTCCCGCAGGGAGTTCGATGATGCCGTCGTGTTCTTCAGACAGTTCCAATTCACGCTCAGACGCCATCATGCCAAAGCTTTCGATGCCGCGGATTTTGCCGACAGAAATCGTTATATCGAGGCCGGGAATATAAGTGCCCGGCTTGGCCACGACAACGGTGATGCCTGCGCGGGCGTTTGGCGCACCGCAGATGATCTGGGTCGGGCCATCACCTGCCTCAACCGTGCAGACCTTCAGCTTATCTGCGTCAGAGTGTTTTTCGGCATGGGTGACTTTGCCGATAACGAAATCAGACAGTTTGGCGGCAGGGTTTTCGACCCCCTCGACCTCAAGTCCGAGGTCGGTGAGGGTTTCGCAAATCTCATCGACGGAGGCGTCGGTGTCGAGGTGCGATTTTAGCCAAGAGAGCGTGAATTTCATGTGTCTGGTCCCTGCGAAATAGGTATTGCGCGGGGTTTAGCGGAATGGTGCGTCAGGGGGAAGGCTCATCGGGCTCGCGCGTCAGGTTTGCGGGTCAGGCTGCCTTAGGATTTTTCTTCAATCTGGCGCCCATCGAGGTCTTCGACCAAGGAAAAGAATTCAAACAGCATCGGCATGGCGGGGTCATGATTGCCGCCGCGACTGATGCTGGCTTTGGTGGACTTGCGCCATGCCAGCAGGTCCTTAAACCCGTCAGCCTTGGCCATGTTTTCGGTGACGTCACAAAAGCGGACCTCGTCAACACGGACGGTCTTGACGACGAACGTTGGCCTGCCGTCCCAATCAGCGACGATGTCGATGCGCCCAACGACGGGCATGGAGTCTGGATCATCTTTGAAATCGCGCAGAGGGGCGCACGTGGCGCGTTTATTGCTGTTGCGCACAAGGTCGATAAGGGCCTCGCAGGTTTCGGCAGAGTCGCCAAACTGGAACGTGCCCGCACCGGGGTAGGTTTCTTGTAGGTCTTCGATCTCGGCCATGGGGGACTCCTTTGGGGAGGTATTTAGAGGATTGGGACGTCGAGGGAAAGGGCGGCGCCCGAGCCTGGGAGGGGGCAAATGTGGGTTCGGTTTGGCGGGTGTTGTGGGTTGGTTGTGGCGGTGCGGATTGGGAGAACGTTGCGAGAGCGCCCTCCCGTGGGGAGGATCGGGCGCTGCCCGTCGGTGATGGGCGCGAACCGTGCCACCTATTGCTCTGGGTTTCGCCAAAAGTAGAGTTTCGAAATCATCCAATCAAACACCGCTACGATACCTTTGCGGAACAAGATTATGAGGCCTATTGCAATTATGAACGGCAGCAATAATGCCGCCAACGCCCCCACTCCAGCTGAGATGAATGTTCCCATAATATATCCCAAACCAGCAGTCAGAAGTAGACCTCCAGACTATGAACAACTAATGAAATTCCGAAGAAAGAGCTCAATGTGCTGGTTGCTCCAGCGGCGCCCAGCCCAAAATATAGTCGCCTATTTGCAATTCATTCTAAGACAGCAATAAAATATTTTTTCATATGAAACTACCCGCCATGCACAGTCGGCACACGAAATGCACTGAACCCGTAATGGCGCAGCCAGCGCAGGTCGCTCTCGAAGAACGCGCGTAGGTCGGGGATGCCGTATTTCAGCATGGCGATCCGGTCGATGCCCATGCCAAAGGCGAAACCTTGGTAGTCGTTCGGATCAACCCCAGCAGCCTGTAGGACTTTGGGGTGGACCATGCCGGAGCCGAGGACTTCGAGCCAATCGTCGCCCTCGCCCACCTTCACGGTGCCGCCAGAGAACGAACACTGAATGTCGACTTCGGCGGAGGGTTCAGTGAACGGGAAGTGCGACGCGCGGAAGCGGGTTTTGACCGACGTGCCGAAATAGGCGGTGAAGAATTCTTCGAGCACCCATTTCAGGTTTGCCATGCTGAGGTTCTTGTCGATGGCGAGGCCTTCGACCTGATGGAACATTGGCGTGTGCGTCTGGTCATAATCGGCGCGGTAAACGCGGCCCGGACAGATGATGCGGATCGGCGCGCCCTGCTTTTCCATTTCGCGGATTTGCACAGGCGATGTGTGGGTGCGCAACACATGCGGCGGGCGGTCGTCGCCCTCGGCGCGGTGCATGTAGAACGTGTCCATTTCGGCGCGCGCGGGGTGGTGACCGGGAATGTTGAGCGCATCAAAATTGTACCAATCGGTGTCGATCTGCGGCCCTTCGGCGGTGGCAAAGCCCATGTCGGCAAAGATCACGGTGCATTCTTCCCAGACCTGACTGACAGGGTGGATCGTGCCAACGCGGCGGTCGCGCGCAGGCAATGACACGTCAAGCCATTCCGCCCGCAGGCGTTGATCCAAAGCCGCATCGCCAAGCGCCATTTTCTTGGCCACGAGAGCGCTGTTAATCTCATCCTTGAGGGCATTGAGCGCTGGTCCAGCGACCTGTCGTTCTTCCGGCGTCATTTTGCCAAGGGAGCGCATTTGCAGGCTGACTTCGCCCTTTTTGCCAACCGCCTGAACCCGCAGGTCTTCGAGCTTGGCTTCATCAGCGGCCTTGCCAATAAGGTCGAGGTATTTTGATTTCAGATCGTCCATGCACTGTCCATTCTTGGGTCCCTTGGCCGTGTTGAAATGGAGGTAGCGAAATGGGGGCTGGGTTGCAAGGTTTGGGGATGATTTGTGAGGTGCATCGGCACCTGTAATGACAGCCAGTATCGCCGAAATTTTTCAGCATAGGGCATTTGACCTTGCCTCGACTACTGGCGGCGACAAACGGTGAAATCGTTTTTCATACGGAGACGGGCGTGCATAAATCATTCGCAATCAAGGCCCATGGTGTCGTCCGGTCTAGCCCACGAACAATCAGACAATTCTTCAAAAGCCGCACTCCCCCAAAAGATCTGCTCCAGATCCGTCATAGCGCCGCCCCCAAACTTGAGGCTATCACCCTATCAACCACATTTCCCGGCTGCTTGAACGTACCCGCGTCAATCGTCACGCTAAATTTCCTGCCCGCTGGACTTGTCGTTGAAATTGGCGCCTATCGCGGCAAATATCTGTCGATCTTGCGACCTGCGGTGGGCGAGACCTGTCGCATCGTAGGGTATGACATCTTCGATGAGGCCCAAGCGCCGCTGGTCGAAAAAGAGTTCGAAAAAGCCTTTGGCACGCTTGGAGATTTTATTCTGATACAGGTCGATAGCACACGGTTAACGACTGCCTGCGTGCGCGAAGATGTCACCACTCAAACTGATCACAGCCAATTATGTCAGTACGGCGCCGACGGGTCAGAAACGGACTTTTCCTGATCGCAGCGAACGTTAGTTTTGTCGGGTGCATCAGACACACAACCGTCGCACACGATCTGACATAAACGGAAAAGGCCGCCCCAGATTGGGACGGCCTTTCTAATCTCGATCAGCAGTTTGGCTTACGCCATTGCGGATTTTGCTTTTTCAACAATCGCACCGAATGCATCTGGTTCGTGAACAGCAAGATCAGCGAGGACTTTGCGGTCCACTTCGATGCCAGCCAAGTTCAGGCCATTGATGAAACGTGAATATGTCAGTGTCTCATCGATGCTTCGAACAGCTGCGTTGATGCGCTGGATCCACAAAGCGCGGAAGTTGCGCTTACGGTTGTGACGGTCGCGTGTTGCGTATTGGTTCGCCTTATCGACGGCCTGACGCGCAACTTTGAAGGTATTGGAACGACGGCCATAATAGCCTTTCGCTGCATCTGTTACCTTCTTGTGACGACGGTGAGTGACTGTACCACCTTTAACTCGCATATCAAATTCTCCTTAGCGCGCGTATGGCATGAAGGACTTGATGATTTTCGCATCAGGTGCCGACAGCAGGGTTGTTCCGCGCGCATTACGCAGGAATTTATTCGAACGTTTGATCATACCATGCTGTTTACCAGCCTGTGATCCTTTGACTTTGCCAGTGGCAGTCATTGAGAACCGCTTTTTGCAGCTCGATTTTGTCTTCATCTTGGGCATTTCCGTCTCCTCTTTGGGTCGGTGGGTCGCACAACTCGGCATGCCACTTAGGCCGGACGCGCGGTAAGAAATGGGTGATTAGCCCGCGCCATGTTCTATGGCAAGCGGAATCTCGGTGAATGTTGCAACAGCCTAGTTGATGTAGCGCGCCATGACGTTCACGAACACGTCGGGAACATCGTTGATCGCGTAACCACCAGGATTTTCGCGGATAGCAAGCACGACAAGCCCACCCGCAATCATAACCGCAATGGCAGCGGCATGCGGGACGCCCATAAGCAATGGCACCCAGAATGGACAGAATTGAAAATTCTGCCAATCACGAATCCAATTACAAGTAAAAGATCCGGATCCACGCCGATCTCCTCAAACGATGCGGCTTAGAAAGACTACTCCAAAGATCCTGCAAAAATCAAACGTTCGTCGCACGGCGCCACACGCAAAATGTTTGTGCTGCCCGGTGTGTTGAACGGAACACCCGCTGTGACGACAACCATATCACTCGGCGTCGCAATACCGGACGCGATCGCTGCGCGCACAGCTTCGATCACGGCGGTCTTAAAACGATCAACGATTTTGACCGTCATCACACAGTTCGTCCCCCAGCTGAGAGCAAGGCGGCGGACAGTGTTGATGTCGCTGGACAGCACGATAATCGGCACACGCGGGCGTTCGCGCGATGTCAAAAGCGCGGTTGTGCCCGATTGAGAATAACAACAGATCGCTTTGATGTCGGCGGTTTCCGCGATTTCACGGGCGGCGGCAACGATACCGTCAGCAACGGTGCGACCACTGGTCTTACGGCTGGCTTCAATGATTTCGGTATAGGTCGGGTCCGACTCGACCTCTTTGGCCACGTTGCTCATGGTGGTGACTGCTTCGATGGGGAACGATCCAGCGGCGGATTCAGCAGACAGCATCACACCGTCAGCGCCTTCATAGATCGCTGTTGCCACGTCGGAGACTTCGGCGCGGGTCGGCATCGGAGAATCGATCATCGATTCGAGCATTTGGGTCGCAACGATCACCGGCTTTGCCGCCGCGCGGCACTTACGGACCAATTGTTTCTGGATCGGCGGCACATTTTGAACCGGCAATTCGACACCCAGATCGCCACGCGCAACCATGATGCCATCAGAGACTGCAAGAATTTCGTCAAACATCGTAACGGCCGTTGGCTTTTCGATCTTGGACATCAACGCGGCACGCCCTTTTGTCAGCTTACGGGCTTCTTCTACGTCGGCGGGTCGCTGTACAAACGACAAGGCAAGCCAATCGACCCCCAGTTCGCAGACAAATTCCAGATCCTTGCGGTCTTTTTCGGACAGCGCGGCGAGCGGTAGAACCACGTCAGGCACGTTGACGCCCTTGCGGTTGGAAATAGTACCGGCGACAAGAACTTCGCAATCGGCAAAGTCGCGACCGCAGTCTTTGACACGCAGTTTGATCTTGCCGTCGTTCACCAGCAGGTGCGCGCCAGGTTCAAGGGCGTCAAAAATCTCTTTGTGGGGCAACTGAACACGCGCGGACGTGCCGGGTGCATTATCCAGATCAAGGCGGAACGACTGCCCAACGACAAGGTCTTCGCCGTCATCATTGGCAAAAACACCAACGCGCAATTTTGGTCCCTGAAGATCGGCCAAAATCGCAATCGGGCTGTTCAAGTCTTTTTCGACTTGGCGGATGATTCCGTGGCGGATCTTGATCTCGGCATGATCACCATGGCTCATATTGAGGCGGAACACGTCTGCGCCCGCTTCGTGCAGGGCACGGATCATTTTGTAATCATTGGAGGCCGGCCCAAGGGTGGCTACAATCTTGACGTTGCGGTCGCGCTTCATGGTGTTATTCCTCGTGTTCTGCGGCGTACCGAACAAACAGTTACCGCTAACGGCTTCGCCGCCTTATATCGTATTTTTTACGGTCTACAACTGCCCACGATTGGATAACACGAAGATGACAAAGGAACCATTCGAGGCATTTCATTTACACGGGGCTGCGCGCAAGTCGCGGTGGCTTATGACCTGCGACCACGCGTCAAACATTGTTCCGCCCTGTGTTGGTGGCGGATCACTGGGTCTTCTGGAGGCAGATATGCAGCGACATATCGCATTCGACGTTGGCGCGGCTGGTGTAACACGGGCGCTGGCGGATGCGTTGGATGCACCCGCAGTGCTGTCAAATTTTTCGCGTATGGTGATTGATCCCAACCGTGGACTAGATGATCCGACCCTGTTGATGAAACTATACGACGGGACGGTCATCCCCGCCAATCGCACGGCGGACGAGGTGGAAAAGGCGCGTCGCGTCGATGCGTATCACGCGCCCTATCACAGGGCACTGACTGACCTCGCCGCGCGGCAGGACGATACGGTGATCATTGCGATCCATAGCTTTACACCGCGACTGAACGGCCGCTCCCCGCGCCCTTGGCACATCGGAATTCTGCACCAATTCGATGACAGACTGTCGAACCCACTGTTGGCCTTGCTACACGATGAGGACGATTTATGCGTCGGGGACAATGAACCCTATGCGGGCCACCTGCCCGGCGATTCCGTTGATCGCCACGCCTTGCAGATGGGGCGCGCCAATGCGCTGATCGAACTGCGCAGTGACCTGATTGAAACGCCGAATCAACAGATAGCTTGGGCAAACCGGTTGGCCCCGATCCTGACCCAAGCCCTAATCCAGATGGAGGCCAAAGATGCCTGATATTAATGCACAAACCCAAATCAAACTCGAAGCAGCCGCGTATCGGCGTTTGCAAAAACACCTGATGGAAGACCGCAAGGATGTGCAAAACATCGATATGATGAATTTAGCGGGGTTTTGCCGCAATTGCCTAAGCCGCTGGTACCAAGAAGCCGCTGCAGAGCGCGGCATTGAAATGACCAAAGACGAAGGCCGCGAGGCGTTCTATGGCATGACAACAGATGCGTGGAAAACCGGTTATCAATCCACATCGACGCCGGACAAAGACGCCGCGTTCAAGGTGGCGTTTGATGAGAATGTGGCGAAGAAAGACGGCTGATTGCCAGCCCTGAGGCGGGCTCGATTTCACCCATTCAGATTTGACGCCTAGTCTTTGTGGCGCATAAACGCAGGCACCTGAACGCCTGTCAGGGATTTTGCTTGCGCCACCCAATTGTCACGGGTCACGCGACCCTTGAAGCCTTCCAGATTGGTATCAACCCAAGCAATTTCATCGGCAGTCCACGCGGCGATTTGATCGTAATGCCAAAACCCCAACTGGTTACAAAGCATTTCCATTTTTGCACCGATGCCTTTGATCTTTGTCAGATCATCCGGCAATCCGTCGCGCGCCGCGATGAGGCCTTGGGGCTTGCCGACAGGGGTGGAACTTAAATGATCCTGCATTGGCTGCTCAGTCGGCACGGACTGCACAGCATCATCCGCTGGCATGTCCACAATCGGGTCCGGCTTTGAAACGGCCAACATGGGCTGAGCTGCCAGCGGTGGCCGCGTCTGCACGGGCCGCACGTAGCCGCCACCTTGAATCGCGGGGATATCGTCAAGCGGATCACGGGTTTGGACCTTTGCGCGATCCAGTTCTGTCCGCAAGTGGCGTATTTCATTGGCGTTGGTGCCCGTATCGGCCCCCAATCCGCGACCGGTGTCGGCCCGCCCCCCCCAGATCAGCCAACCCGCGACTAGGCCGATCAAGGTTGCAAGCGCCAGAAGCACCCAAATCTCCACCAGCAGAAATCCCCATTCTTTGAACATGTTAGTTTCCTTTGGCTTGCATCATGGGTCGCGCAGCGCGCCTGCCGCAAACCACGTGATATTGGTTCTGCGATTGGCCGCACGCCCTTCGGGTGTTTCGTTATCAGCGATGGGTTGAGTTTGGCCGAATCCGAACGCGGTCATCGCGATTTCCGGAACACCGCGCACGATAAGAGCGGCGCGTACCGCGTTGGCGCGATCTTGGCTCAAGGCATTGTTTGTCAGTTCATCACCAGAGGAATCGGTATATCCACCAATTTCAAGAGTCAGGTCCGCCGCGACGCAGGGCAAAACAACGGCAGCCAAGGCATTGATTGTGCGGATCGATGTGGCGTCAAGGCGGGCGGAGGACGACAAGAACTCGATTTGACCGCGTTCCAAGATGTTGAGCGTCTGTGCCGCACAAGTTGCGACATCGACGTCGCCCTCAAACACCACATTGGGCAGCCAGAAGCCGTCCGTGAAGCGTTCATCAAGACCAGTCGCGGCATTGGTTCGGGTGGTTCCGCGTTCGGGCAGGTCTTCGAGCGGGCTGAGCGAAAGGGCGACATCCGTGGGCAGGCGTTCGGCCAGATCGTTCGCGACAAGGTCCAGATCAACACCGGGGGACAACACAAGGTCGAGCGCGCTTTGATCCGCGTCCCGCGCGTAGATCAGCGCTTCAAGCTCGGGCAGGTAGCCCGCGACGATCTTCAATGTCTCCACACTACTACCGACATCTGTGTCGTCGAGCGCAGTTGCCAGGGTGCCTGAAATAACATCAAGACCCAGCGCCAGATCAAGATCACCGATCGCGAGGCCCACCGGCAAACGACCCTCGATCATCGCGCCGGTCGCTGCATCATACGTCAGCGTCCAAGCCGCGGGGGATCCATCATCAAGATAGGTAATTTCGCGGGTGACTTCGGTGTCCGGCGCGGCGCTGGTGAGCGCTTCGTCCATAGCCAAACCGACCTGCGGGGACACCACGGTTCCAGTCAGCATGATATGAGTTTCGGTCACACGAAGGGTGCCTGTGGACATCAACCCGAGGGCCAAGGTCCCGACGGCGGCGTTTGTAGAAAAGGCGGTTGTCTCAGCGGGGCGAAAACTGGTGGTACCAGCGTTTGCAACGTCAACGCCAGCAAGGTCGCGCAACGTGAAACCCGCCGGATATTTCCCAGACGCGGACGCAACATAGCCATCCCATTGCATGATAAATTCCAGCGGCGCACCATCGTCCCACAGGCCAATGTCGACCGAGACACTGTAGGTTTCAGGCAACGTGGCCAAAAGTGTGTCCACTTGCGCAATGCCGTCAGGGGTTCCAGTTCCGCTCAGCGATACGTTGCGGCGCTCAATCTCAAGCACCCCATCAATCAACTGCGACAGTCCCTGCATCGCGGTGCGGGCGACCACTGGCCATTGCGGATCAAACGCTGGAATCACGGCCTGATCAATTGCGATGCTTTCGCCAGTTCCAAAAAATTCTTCGATTGCAGTGGCGGTAATGTCGGATGGAAACTTACCCTCTCCAGTGACCACGCCGTCGCGCAGCGTCAGCATAAGCCGCAACGGCCTACCATCATCTTCGACATCAATCTCGGCGTTAAGGCTGTACGCCTCGGGCAAACGCTCAAGCCCGCTTAAAGTCGCGTCGAGCTCATCTGGATTTCGCACCAATCCACGTAGCAACAAGGTGCGATCAGACAGGGTCATCTCACCATATTTCAAGGTGCCCAGCGCAGTAAGGCCAAGCCCCGCAACGTCGACCCAATCTGCGTCAGGGACACCCGCGGCGAGGGTCAGGTCAAGAGTCAGCGCCGCAATATTTTCGGTCAGCTTGCCCCGATCAGCGTCAGATGGGATGACACCAGATAGCGCTGTTGAGCCATCAATCTTTCGGGTCGCCGTTAAGGCATACAGATCCACCAGCTGCAAAGCCCCGACGCCAGACACATCAACGACCCGCACTCCATCCACGCTTTTCAGCATCGCCTGAAGCAGGGCCAATTCGGTCTGATCGCCCACCTGTCCTGTGACGGAAACATCACGCCCAGTGACCCGTGTTTGCACTGAATATCGCGATATTTTCGACCGAGCCGCGTGCAGCTGCTGCAATGGCGAATTGTATGCCGGCAGCGTTTTGCATCGCACCGACATACCCCAGCCCACCGACACCCGCGATCAGCAACAGACATCCGATAAGTTTCCGCACATTGCTCTCCGGCGTGGTTCGCTTTGCTCACTATGGCCGTCAGCGGGGTTGACTGGCAAGCGTCGCTATCACAGCGCGGCGTTGCGGCTTTCTTCGAGGTAAATTTCACGCAGACGCGCGGCGACAGGACCAGGGTTGCCTGTGCCAATGGCTGCGCCGTCAATCTCGACCACGGGCATCACGAACGTCGAGGCTGAGGTGATGAATGCCTCATCCGCGTCTTGCGCTTCTTGGATGGTAAATGCGCGTTCTTTGACCTTCATCTGTGCCTCAAGGGCGAACCGCAGCACGGCGGCGCGGGTGATCCCGTTCAGGATTTCGGTGCCAAGATGGCGCGTGATGATCGTGTTGCCCTTGACGATATAGGCGTTGTTGGAAGTGCCTTCGGTCACGGCACCGTCCTCGACCATCCACGCGTCGTCACAGCCCGCAGCCTTGGCCATCATTTTGCCCATGGACGGATATAACAGCTGCACGGTTTTGATATCGCGACGACCCCAACGCTGATCTTCGATCGAGATCACTTTGATGCCGATTTTGGCGGCAGGATTGTCGGCAAGATTCGGTTTGGATTGTGTGAACAGAACCAGCGTCGGCTTAACGTCCGCGCTCGGGTAGGCGAAATCACGATCGCCTGCACTGCCACGGCTAACTTGTAGGTAGATCATGCCTTCGTCGATTTCGTTCAGCCGGACCAGTTCGCGGTGGATTTCCAGCAGGTCGTCGAATGCGTCAGGTTTTTGCATCTCAAGTTCGTTCAGCGACCGTTCCAGCCGTTTGGAATGGCCCGCAAAGTCGATCAATTTGCCGCCCAAAACCGAGGTGACCTCATAAACGCCATCAGCCATCAAAAATGACCGGTCAAAAATTGAAATCTTGGCGTCTTCTTCGGGCAGGTAATCCCCGTTCAAATAGACTGTGCGGCTCATCTTACTATCCCCAAAGTGCTGCGACGGGCGGGTGCACGCCGTCTTCGTCAAAATGCAATGCGTGGTCGCGGTCTTCGGCCAGAAGCAGCGGCCCGTCAAGGTCAACGACTTGCGCACCCTGTGCCACAATCGTCGCGGGTGCCATGGCAAGTGACGATCCGACCATGCAGCCGACCATCACACCGTACCCTGCGGCGCGGGCTGCCCTGTTCAACGCCAAGGCTTCGGTCAGCCCACCAGTTTTGTCGAGTTTGATGTTTACCATGTCGTACTTGCCCATAAGGTTGGGCAAGGACGCACGGTCATGGCAGCTTTCATCGGCGCAAACGGGCAAAGGCCGCGCGATTTCGCCCAGCATGTCGTCCTGACCTGCCGGCATCGGCTGTTCGACCATGCTAACGCCAAGGCGGATCAGGTGCGGCGCGAGGTCGGTGTATACCTCAGCCGTCCATCCTTCATTGGCATCAACAATGATCGTACTTTTGGGCGCACCGGCCCGCACGGCCTCAAGTCTGGCCATATCATCGGACGTACCGAGTTTGATTTTCAGCAGCGGGCGATGGGCATGTTTCATCGCAGACGCTTTCATGTTTTCGGGCGTATCAAGCGACAGAGTGAACGCGGTGATGCACGGCTTAGGGGCTGGCACGCCAATCAAATCCCAGACGCGTTTGCCTGCGGCCTTTGCCTCAAGGTCCCACAACGCGCAATCGAAGGCGTTGCGCGAAGCACCCGCCGTCAGCAGCTCATACAGACCATCGCGTGTCACATTATCAGGCAAGCCCGCAATCTGATCGGTCACGCTTTGGGGCGTCTCACCGTAGCGCGCATAGGGCACACATTCACCCCAGCCTGTGACACCGCCACGCGTGATTTTGACGGTTAAAACCTTGGCCTCGGTCCGCGACCCGCGAGAGATCGTGAACGTTTCCGCCAAACGGAATACGTCTTGCGTGACGTCGATTTTCATATGCGCTGCCCCCTGCTTCATCTTGGCCAATACAACTCACTGCGCGAAGGCAGCAAATCAGCAACTACATCGCGGCCAAGGCATCCACCAGCCGTCCTGCGCCATGGCGGAACGGGTCAACCGTTGGCAGGCCCATGCGGGCTTCGATATCAGCGAGGCATTTGATTGCATCTGTTTCGTTCAGGTGCTGGGTGTTGACGGAAATCCCCACAACTTCGCAGGCGGGATTAACAACGCGGGCCAGCAAAAGTGCGGTGTCCCGCAGGGTTTCCAGCGATGGCAGATCGTAATGCGGCAACCCGCGCATATGGGTACGGGTCGGTTCGTGTGCCAAAATCAACGCATCCGGTTGGCCGCCATGGATCAGCGCCAGCGTCACGCCAGAATAGCTGGCGTGAAATAGGCTGCCCTGCCCTTCGATGTGGTCCCAATGATCGTCGTCATTGTCAGGAGTTAGATATTCGACGGCGCCCGCCATGAAGTCAGCGACGACCGCATCCAGGGGCACGCCGCTGCCAGTGATCAAAATCCCCGTCTGACCCGTGGGCCGGAACGTCGATTTCAGCCCACGTTTGCGCATTTCCGCATCAACGGCGAGGCTGGTGTACATTTTGCCAATGGAGCAATCGGTGCCAACGGCCAAACAACGCTTGCCTGATCGCTTTACACCGTCGGCAATCGGATAGGCCACAGAAGGAATCCGCACATCGTGCAATTGGCGGCCATTGGCATGCGCGGCCTCAACCAGATCAGCTTCGTCGCTTAGCAGGTTGTGCAGGCCAGACGCGATGTCAAAACCCATATTAAGCGCTTGTATCAAAACAACTTTCCACGCCTGGCTGATGACGCCACCACGGTTTGCGACACCGATCACTAATGTCTGCGCACCTGCCGCTTTGGCGGCTTCCAGCGTCAAATCGTTCAGCCCAATGTCCGCACCACAGCCCGCAAGTCGCAGCTGACCAACGGCGTTTTCAGGCCGCCAATCTTTGATGCCTTGCGCGACCTTTGCGCTTAACTGGTCCTGGGCATCGCCGAGGAACAAAAGATAGGGGGTGGGAATCATGTGAATCTCCTTAGGTTTGGCGCACATTGGTGCAAGTTGACTGGGAATGTCTTTCAAAAACTTCGCCATGTGACCGCATAATTCAAATTTGATGCGTATTTATTTGGAAATGCGCAAAATTTTACCGCCACGCTGACTCTCGCGCTTTCAAGTTCGCACTTGCAGCATTACGCGCAATAATCTACCCCTCGGAATAACCCTTACGCAACTTCATTACCCACAGGATCGCCCATGTCATTCCGTTTGCAGCCTACTCCCGTCGCCCGTCCAAACCGTTGCCAGCTGTTTGGTCCGGGATCGAATACCAAACTGCATCCGAAAATGGCGGCGAGCGCGGCAGATGTGATCAACCTTGACCTAGAGGACTCCGTTAGCCCGTCCGACAAAGACAGCGCACGGATCAATGTGATTGAAGCGATTAACACGATTGATTGGGGCACGAAAACATTGTCGGTGCGCATCAATGGCCTCGACACGCCGTACTGGTATCGCGACGTGGTGGATGTCTTGGAACAAGCGGGTGATCGGCTGGACCAGATCATGATCCCAAAGGTTGGCTGCGCGGCGGATGTTTACGCGGTGGATGCGCTGGTAACGGCGATTGAAGCGGCCAAAGGGCGGTCCAATCGCATCAGTTTCGAAGTGATTATCGAAAGTGCCGCCGGCATTGCCCACGTCGAAGAAATTGCTGCGTCCAGCCCGCGTATGCAGGCGATGAGCCTTGGAGCGGCGGATTTCGCGGCGTCTATGGGAATGCAGACAACGGGCATTGGCGGCACACAGGAAAATTACTATATGCTGCATGATGAAACGCGGCATTATTCCGATCCGTGGCACTGGGCGCAAACGGCGATTGTTGCCGCCTGTCGCACCCATGGTGTGTTGCCCGTGGATGGCCCGTTCGGGGACTTCTCGGATGACGCAGGATACTGCGCGCAGGCGCGCCGCTCTGCAACCCTTGGTATGGTTGGTAAATGGGCGATCCACCCCAAACAGATCGCGCTGGCCAACGAGGTGTTCACCCCGTCGGACGAGGCCGTCGCCGAAGCCCGTGAAATTCTAGCGGAAATGGCCGAGGCAACAGCGCGCGGCGAAGGGGCGACCGTTTACAAAGGCCGTCTGGTTGACATCGCCAGCATCAAACAGGCTGAAGTCATCGTCAAACAATCCGAAATGATCGCGGTTTAACCGGCTAGCGGACGCAATAATTTCCCACGACGTGCCTGTGCACTGTGCGGACACAACCTGTACACAACCCGTATGTACAATGTATGCTAATCCGCGTTTATTGCAGCGTTAACAAACAGCTTGGCGATTTGGTGGACATAATGCTGCGCCGCCGCAATTCGCGGGCACGGGGGAAGCAAAGGGGGCGGACTGCCTTCAAGCGACACACAAATGTCTGTGAAAAGATCCAGTTAGGGGCTTCTGTGCGGACGAAGTCAGCTTTCGCTGCACTCGCGCCAAGTACTGCTTCCAGAAAACCAAGCGTTCACAAACGGTACTTTTGGAATGACTGTTGCGGGTCCAGCCAACGGTAGTTTGGAGCCAGCAGTGCTTGCACTTGCCTAACTGTCAGCGCTCCCGAAACAGAAAGCGCAAAGCACGCACGCAAAACAAAAAACTTAGGAAGTGAAGGAGCACTCCACGAAAACAATGTATTGGCCCAATTGCCAACGTCGCCAGGCACATTTTGTGACATAACTCCCTGAATTTTTGGTCATAATAATCATGCCACAGGTATCTGTCTGAAACATTAACCACACACTTTTTTTGTGTTGAGACTATGCTTGCGAGGCTTTGAAGCATTCATCTGTGAGTGGCTGAACCACTGAGTGCTACTTCTGCGCGCGTTCGCACAGAAATCCCTAATTGAGTGTCGGTATGTTATATCAAGAACTTAGTTCACGCGCAGTTCCACATTTTTTTTGTGACCGTCAGCGGGGTTTTAGAACGATTTTTTAAGGCCAATTGTAATTCACCGAGACGCAGTAACCCGCTGCAGACACACAACATAGCAGCCCAAACGGGCAGAAAAGGAACTACCATGTTCAAATCCATCACACTCGCAGCAGTCGTAATTGCAGCTTCCGCATCTATCGCTTCGGCTAACGGCAGCTACCTGAGCACTTTTGCACCATCACAAGAGCGCATGACAGAAGTTGAACTGGGTCTGGTTGTTGCCGAAGCGAAAGGAACTGTTGAGATCCGTGACTACCGCAACGGCCAAATCGGTAAATTGCTTGGCTCCGAAGCAGTTAAGGCCGGTGGCAATCCGTTTGTTGAGGTCGAAATCACACCATCCTTTGGCGACGCTGTCGCAGTCTTGACCGTTGGCGGCAACATTGTGGACACACAAGTACTCAACTTCGACCAGCATAACTAAACTACCCTCCCCTCCTCCATCCCAGCTACGGGTCGCCCAATCGGGCGGCCCGTTCGCTAATGAGGGCGTGGTAAAGCTAGCCGCCATCCGGATGCGTGTTCCAAAAACCCTCGTTCAAATCCCATGTAGTTGTTGGAGGTTTTTTTCCTATCTGTTGATGGCAGCCATTCATGCGCAGCGCAGCATAAGACACAAAGGGCCTGAAGCCCTCATTTGCTGGTCTGACGATCGCCTTCGTTGGAGGGGTATCGGCTCGACTGGATCACCTGAAGTGACAGTCCCGCGCTGGGCGGGTTTTCGGTGAGTTGCAAGCACTCCACTGCGACCGTATATCAGGGCTAAGAATTATTGGAGCCCACCCACATGACCAACTACCTCGATTTTGAACGGCCACTGGCCGAGATTGAAGGCAAAGCTGCCGAATTGCGCGCGCTGGCACGTGCAAACGAGGAAATGGACGTCGAGTCCGAGGCAAAGGCGCTTGATAAAAAGGCGACCGATTTGTTGGTCAGCCTTTACGCTGACTTGACCCCGTGGCGCAAATGCCAGATCGCGCGTCACGCTGATCGCCCCCATTGCAAAGACTACATCGAGGCGCTGTTTACCCAATACACGCCGCTGGCAGGGGATCGCAATTTTGCTGATGACCACGCGGTTATGGGCGGATTGGCGCGGCTTGATGGGCGGCCCGTCATGGTGATCGGCCATGAAAAGGGCAACGATACCAAATCGCGCATTGCGCGTAATTTCGGCATGGCGCGACCCGAAGGCTACCGTAAGGCGATCCGTCTGATGGATATGGCGGACCGGTTCGGCCTGCCCGTTGTGACATTGGTGGACACGCCCGGTGCCTATCCCGGAAAAGGCGCCGAGGAACGTGGTCAGTCCGAAGCGATCGCGCGTTCGACGCAGAAATGTCTGCAACTGAAAGTGCCACTGGTCAGCGTCATCATTGGCGAAGGTGGATCAGGCGGCGCTGTGGCGTTTGCCACGGCCAACCGCGTCGCGATGCTGCAACATTCGGTCTATTCGGTGATCTCGCCAGAAGGCTGCGCGTCGATCCTGTGGAAAGACGCCGAAAAGATGCGTGAAGCGGCAGAGGCACTGCGGCTGACGGCGCAAAACCTGCGTGAACTGGGGGTCTGTGACATGATTATTAACGAACCAGTCGGCGGGGCGCATCGCCACAAGAAGGCCGCGATCACCGGCGTCGGCGCGGCGATCAACTTTATGCTGAAAGAAATGGACGCCATGAGCCCTGATGAATTGCGCCAAGCGCGGCGTCAGAAATACCTCGACCTTGGTGCAAAGGGTTTGGCTGCTTGATCCGCCTTGCGCTCGCCTTGATGCTCGCAGCGCAAACGGTTGCTGCAGGCGGATTGATGGAGCGCACGGTGACATTTGGCGCCTTGGCCTATGACGATGTGGCGGCCCCAATCTTTGTGGGGGAACGCCATCCGGCAGTCGTAACAAACGGCATCGAATACGGGCTGAAACCGGAAGGCGTGCAAAACGGCTGGGACATCGTGCCTGCCATCATCGATATTCGCGACCAGCAGATCATCGTGACCTACCCCGAGACTGTGGGCGGCACGTTTCCGGCGCCGGAATTCAACGGCTATGTGCTGGATTTCCTGACCGACTGCATGCTGTTTAATGAGGCGGGCCAGGATTTGGAGAACTCATCAGTGGTTCTGGCTGACGATGCGATTTTCGTTGAGGGATCAAAACTGTACGTCGACATGTCCGGCCTCGAATTCGGGCCACATACATTTCTTGTGGTGAATGTGGACGTGGCGGATTGCCCGCTGAGTTAGGGGTTTTGCAAGAGGCCCTTGAAAACCATGACCTCAGCGATCAAACCAGAAGCTGTGGTCACGGTCACGTTTAGCCCACCGTCATTCGTTCCATTTTGTTCGCGCCATACGATTTGCCGCACAAGGCTTTCGCTGCCGTCCGTCGTATCTAGATCGGTCACGTCGGGGCGCAGATCACCAAATGGTTCGATCATGCTGGTGACACGTCCGATAAAGTCGTCAGGCGCGACTTCAAAGACCTGCTGGGCAGCGTCCGCCGTGCTGCCAGACACCATGCAGATTCGCACAGGCGGTTCAGCGATTTCGCCCCATTCAGCAACAAACCGCGCGTCAAATAGAAGTGCCGCGCCACCGTTAAAGATGCGCGCATCCGTGGTTATGCCGTCATAAACGCCAATGGCACGCCCCATCCCATCAAACGGGGTCAATTCCGCAGTGACATACGGCAAACAATGTTCTGTGAGCACCAACTCAAGACGATCTTCATCACTGACATAGCGCCAAGCATTCAAGCCAAAGATCGCTACCGCCGCGATGCCTGCGCCCGTCAAAAACCCGTAGACCTTGGCTACCACATCTTCACCTTTGCGTTTTCTGCATAACCATCATCGTAGGCTTGGGCATCAAATTCTGCCTGTTGCTCTTTCAACAATTGGCCCACCGTCGGCAGGTCGTCCACCGTTGCACCCGTCCACAATTCAGATCTCATGATCGCCTTGGCACATTGGAAATAAGCCTCACCAACGGTGACGGCGATCACCGATTTCGGGTGCTTGCCAGATTGCATGAACGCGCCTGTGACGTCGGGATCATCCGACAACACGGCCACGCCGTTGACGCGGATCACGTTGGTTGATCCGGGTATCATGAACAGCAAACTCACCCGCCCGTCGCGCACGATGTTGCTCAGACTGTCCATGCGGTTGTTGCCGCGCCAATCAGGAAGCCACAAGGTTTTATCATCCACGATGCGCACGACTGGGCCGACGTCACCGCGCGGACTGCCATCGCTACCCTCGGGTCCAACGGTGGTCAGGACGCAAAACCGCGCAGCATTGATCCATTTCACGTAATGCGGCGTCAGGCGCGTGACGAGCTTCGTCAACGATGCAGGTGAGGCAACGTCATAAAGTGCCTCAAGCGTTGCGATATCGTCGATCGTTTTCAATCTTCAACCGCGGTAAATCCCGCCTCCCGCATCAATTCGTTCGAGCGGGTTTCAATCACCTCTTGGAGCTTGGCGGTGAAGGCGGTCATCTCCATTCCGGCGGGGATACGTGGCAGGAATTCGATCACTGCGGTGCCGGGTGCGCGATAAATTCCACGTTTTGGCCAGAACACCCCGACGTTGACGGCGACAGGCACGCAGTCTTGGCCAAGTTCGGTATACAGGATGCCAGCGCCGACTTTGTACTTTGCCTTTACACCCGGCGCGATGCGGGTGCCTTGGGGATAGATAATCAACTGACCGGGGAGCGCGCGGCCTGCGGCGACGTCTGCAACCATCTTTTTGATTGCCGTGCCGCGCTTGCCACGTTCAACAGGAATACAACCGACGCGCAGGCCAAACTGACCCAATACAGGCGCATACATCAGAATTCTTTTCATGATGAATTTACCTGTCGGCAACGCGCCGTAGATCATAATCACGTCGAGGAAGGATTGATGTTTTGCCGCAATAAGCACTTCGTCGCTTGGCGGGGTGCCGCGCACTTCGCATTTCAGGCCAATCATCCAGCCCGCCGACCACTGAACCCACAAGCAATAGAAACGACAGGAAAATATGGCAACGCGACGCGAAAAGATGACGGGGATGAAAAACACCACACCGACGACGGCCATGGCGAAATACATATGGATCACGAAGATCAGCGATCGAACCCATTGGATCGCGAATCTCATGATTGCTCCTTCAAGGTGCGTAATGCGGCCTGACGTGTGGCGACGAACGCCACAAGACCCGCGAGAACGGGGATAACGAGTGGCCACAGCCAATGCCAGCCTTGAAACCCCAATCCGGTCAGGAATCCGCCCGCTGCGTCCGCACGGGGCAGCAGCAATACTGCGAGGGTGCCCAACACTGTGCCAGTTGCGGCCCCCAATAGGGCACGCAGGGTGAACCGGCGCACGAAGGCGCGAGCGATGTAGATATCCCGCGCCCCGACAAGTCGCATCACACGAATAACTTGGGCATTGGCCGCCAAGGCTGCATGGGCCGCCAGCGTGATCAGAGCGGCGGTGGTTACTGCGATCAGGGCCAACGACACGATGCCAAGCAAGCGCAGGCGCGACGCGGCCTCAACCAGCGGTTCGCGCCAGCGGGTGTGATCATCAAGCACCGCACCGGGAACCTCGGCTTGAAGACGGGCGCGAAGACCCGTGGCATCATAGCCGTCCGAATCTTCGATAATCTCGATAAGCTGCGGGATTGGCAGACTTTCGACAGGCAAGTCCGGCCCGAACCACGGCGCAAGCAATGCGCGTTGTTCATCCGCACTCAGTAGTCGTGCCTCGGCAACACCGGGCGTAGATTGCAGCACCGTCAACGCCGCGCGGGCCTGCGCATCCATCTGGTCTTGCGGCGCGGAAATCCGCAGTGTTGATGTCTTAGCCAGTTCCGCCGACCAGCGATCCGCCAGTCGCCCCGTGGCAAGCGAAAGCGCCAAGGCGAAAACCGCCAAAAATGCCATTGCCGCCGCTGACAACACGGTCAGCCGTGCGGTAAACCCAGTGGGTGGAACGGCACGATCCGCCTGCGGATCGCCCGCCAGCAAGTCAAGAAGGCGCTTTAAGACATCCATCATAGATCCGCGCCCGCCAGTTGCAGGCGGCGATCCTTAAGCCGCAACACCCGCGCTGAAACCTGTGCCTTGGCCGCACGAATGAGGCTGATATCATGTGTAGCGATCAAAACAGTTTTGCCCATCTTGTTGAGCTCGACCAGCAACGACAGCAACCGCTGCGACATCTCCCAATCGACATTGCCTGTAGGTTCATCGGCCAAAATCACTTCTGGCGACATGATGACGGCGCGGGCCAGTGCGGCGCGTTGGCGCTCACCACCAGACAATTGTGGCGGAAACTGTTCAGTTTGCTTGCTGAGTCCGACCCAGCCAAGCAAATCAGAGAGATCAGCAGGGGATGCGGTGCGCCCCGACACGGTCAGCGGCAGTGCAATGTTTTCGGCCAATGTCAAATGATCCAGAAACTGACAGTCCTGATGCACAACGCCAATACGGCGCCGCGTCTGCGCCACCGCGTCCCGATCCAACCCACGGGCATCCTGACCAAACAGACGCGCCTGCCCGCTTGTAGCGACCAATTCACCATAGCACAGCTTTAACAGTGTGGTCTTACCCGCGCCGGATGGTCCTGTCAGAAAATGAAATGACCCAGCGGCAAGCTGCAAGTCCAGCCCAGAGAACAATTCTGCTCCACCGTAGTTATAGGCCACGTTGTCCAGTTCAATCACTACTGCCCCCCGTTTGTTGGGACGGTTTTGGCGCAAAGCTGCACCACATGCAATCTGCGCTTGTACCTCGTTTCTAGCAAACCCTTTGCGCTCAGGCGTCAGCGGCGCTAGGATTCCTCAAACAAGGCGGGCAAAATGCTCATTTGAGGCAGAGGAATAAGGTTATGCGGCTGAGTTGCCCAAATTGCGGTGCGCAATATGAAGTGGCGGATGATGTCATCCCGACAGGTGGTCGCGACGTTCAGTGTTCTAACTGCGGGCATACGTGGTTCGAACAACCCAGTGCATCCGTAGCGGCCGAACTGGGATCTGAGGCTGAAACCGCGCCAGTTCCTGAGCCGATCGCTGAGCCAGCGCCGACACCTGAGCCGGAGCCAGTTCGCGAATCGCCCAAACCACGTGAAATGGCGTCCGACGTCACCGATATTCTTCGCCAAGAAGCGGAATACGAAAAATCTGCCCGCGAGGCCGAGACAAACACCCTTGAAACCCAGCCCGATCTGGACTTGTCACATAACCCAGACGAGGACCGCAGCAGCCACGAAGCCCGGGACCGTTTGGCACGCCTTCGCGGTGAGCCTGAAACGGCTGACGCCGAAGCCGTTGGGGCCGTCATGGCGCAAGATACCAACACGCCGCGTCGCGAGCTATTGCCCGACATCGAAGAGATCAATTCCACACTGCGCCCTGACAACACGGCGAACACAGCTGTTGACTACGATTCAGATACCGAGCGTCCGCGCGGCGGTTTCAGGCGTGGGTTCATGTATGTTGTGATCATCGCGCTCATCGCGCTGGCAATCTATGTATTTGCGCCCCAAGTCAGTGCCGCAGTGCCACAAATAGAGCCCTATCTGACATCTTATGCAGAATGGGTTGATGGGTTGCGCATCTTGCTGGATCAGCAACTTCAGCAATTGATTGAAGGCGCCCAGTCGACCCCGGCAACTGAACCGAACCCCGAAGGCTAATCCCTAAAACCGTTCCAGCAGACGCCGCAGGTAATCAAGTTCAATTTGCGGGCGTTCTTGGTCGGCAGAACGATTGCGCAATTCTTGCAGGAGTTCTTCCGCACGGCGGTTGATGTCGTCCTGCAACATGGATTCTTCGGACCCGAATTGTCCGGTATTGCCCATCTGTCGCCCCAGTGGATCGCGGCGTTCGGGTTCTGGTCGCCCTTCGGCATTGCCCGTTTGGGTGCCTTGGCCTTCTTGCAGTTCATCCATCTGGCTTTCCGCCAATGCCTGTCCCAGATTGCGCAATCCGTCACGCAGCGCATCCATCGCTTCGGCCTGTTGATCAATCGCTTCAGCCAAATCGCCATTGCGCAACGCATCCTCGGCGCCATCCATCGCACCCTCAGCACGTTCCAGCGATTGTTCGGCACTGTCCGCCGCATCACCGGACAAACCCGGCAGACCGTTGCGCAACTGGTTCAAGCCATCGCGCAGCGCCTGTTGGCGTTCAGCCAGACTTTGCGGCCCACCGTTGCCTTCGCCGCCCTGCCCGTTGTCATCGGTCAGACCGCCTTGCGTGTTGTCGCCTTGACCTTGGCCTTGGCCTTGCTCCTGACCGGGTTGGTTGCTGTTGCCGTCTTGGCCGTCTTGTCCCTGCTGACCGGGTTCTTGCCCTTGCTGTTGCCCGTCTTGCTGACCTTGGTTGAACTGTTCCTGCAAATCGCGAAACGCTTCGTCGGTCAGGTCTTGCTGATCGCGCAGGGTTTCAGCCAAGTCTTCCATTGATTGCTGACCGGGGGTTTGGGGCCCACCTTCGCCGCCTTCACCTTCAGTGACGCGCAGATTTTCCATCAACTCGTTCAACTGCTCCATCAACTCCATGGCTTCGGCCATCCGGCCTTCTTCCATAAGTTCCTGAATACGGTCCATCAGTGCCTGCAATTCATCTTCGCTGATTGCATTGCTCTCTTGGTTGTTGTCAGGCTGATCCGTGCCGTTTGGGTTTGGTTCTGCTTGCTGTGCAAGCATTTGCATATAGTCGTTCGTCGCCTCACGCAGTTCCTGCATCAGTTCGACAATTTCTTCGTCAGACGCACCGTTGCGCATGGCCTCTTCTAGGCGTTCTTGCGCGCGTTCCAGACGGGCGCGCGCATCCGCAAGCGATCCCTCTTCGAGCTGCACAGCCAATTCCCACAGCGCCAGCACGACTTCGTCCTGAACGTCATCGCTGAGGCCCGTGGTTTCCATGTTTTCGAGCCGCCGGATGATATAGCGCAGACGCAGATAGGTTGTCTCATCGGGAAACAATTCATCCGGGCGGTTCGACACGGCGCGCAAAATTTGCGCGACGCGGGGTGCGTTGGTTTTGGCCCACAAAATATCGCGACGCTGTTCGATCACCACCCGCGCAATGGGCTGAAAAAACCGTCGCCCGGGGAGAGTGAGGAGTTCCGCGTCGCTGGACCCGACCTGCCCAAGCGCGTCTTCGACGTGCAGCGTCATCGTGACCGGCATGTTCGCCCACGGATGTTCACTGAAATCATCGATCAGCAGTTCTTCGAAATTGGCGCGATCACCAGAAAACGGCATCGGTAGGTCAATGATAATGGCGTCCCGCGCGTCGCCATCAATCATCAAACCGTGGCGGCGTGGCAATTCCGCCAGGTTCAGGTCAATTGTCGCCGTGCCCGCTATGACGCCGTAGTCGTCAGTGGCGGAAAACGGCTGGGACATCTCTCCCTGCGCGTCAGCCTCGATGGGTCCGCTCAACTCAACAGTTGGGGCACTGTCCTCGAGCAACAGGAATTTCCACGTCTGACCGCCGGCCCCGACAATCGACAATTCCCCTTCTTGGGTCACTTCGAAACCCTGTTGTTGATCTGTTACAGCGCCTAGGTCTTCGGTGCGCCCTGACACGGTTTCAGACACCCTCAGCGCCCCGACTTCGCCGTAAAGCCGCAGGGTGATGAATGATCCCTGCGCCACCTGCACGCGATTGGCGATGATGTTGGCAAGATAAAGCGTCGGTTTTCCGGTGTAGGCAGGTGGTTCGATCCAGCCTTCCCAAACTGGCCCTGTTGCAAGGATGTCCGCACCCGTTGCGGCATCAGCCACCGACCCGACGCGCCAGATCGACCCGAACAGCAGTGCTACGACCATGAGCAAAACCGCGATATAGCGTATCCCGAACGGGTCATTGGAGGACACTCGCAAATCAGGTTCAACCGCCCGTGCATCGTGTGTTTTTTGCTCCATGCGGAGAAGGTGTGCATTCCAAACGGCCTCGGATGCAGCATCGCCAGCGCCGATGGCTTGCACGTCATTGAGCGCAGCAATCGGGCGTCCGGGAAGACGGGCGTCCACGCGGGCGATGGCCTCGGACTGGCTCGGCCACGCCATCTGGCGCACGCCTCGATAAAAGGTCCAAAGCAGCGCAACAAGCGCGGCCACCCCGTAGCCCCACACGACTTCAAGCGGTAGAAAATCCTGCCAGCCCATAATCAGTGGCGCGAGCGCGAAGAACAGCACCGTCCAGAACGGCCAGAACGCCTGCGTCACACGCTCGGCAATCAGGCCGGCGCGGGTCAGCAATACAGGCATTTTCAAATGCCGTGGCATGGGTCCGATTGGGGTCAGCGGGCCTCTCCTGTCAAACGGGATTTCGCGAAACGGCTACATCCATTCAGGTATGCTATCGCGATTGATCATGTCTTCAAAGGTCGGGCGTCGGCGGATAACCGCAAATTGATCCCCGTTGACCAGAACCTCGGGGATGAGGGGGCGGGAATTATATTCGCTAGACATAACAGCGCTGTACGCCCCCGCAGATCGGAACCCGACAAGCGCTTCCGTTTCTAGTGGCGGCAGCATCCGGCCCTTTGCAAACGTATCGCCGCTTTCGCAGATCGGCCCAACGACATCGTAGAGTGTTTGATCCAAGCCTGCGACGGGTTCGATCACAGGCACAATATCATGCCACGCGTCATACATAGCGGGGCGGATCAAATCGTTCATCGCGGCGTCAACGATCAGGAATTCACGGTCTTCGCCGGATTTCACATAAATCACTTTTGCCACCAACAGGCCCGCATTGCCCGAAATCAGACGGCCCGGTTCAATCTCGATCTCACAACCGAGATGGCCGACTTCTTCTTTGATCAGCGCACCGTATTCGCGGGGCAGCGGCGGCGCATTGTTGTCACGCGCGTAGGGAATGCCGAGGCCGCCGCCAAGGTCGAGGCGGGTGATGTCGTGCCCGTCGCTGCGCAATTTTTCGGTCAGCTCAGCGACCTTGCGATACGCAATGCGGAACGGTTCCAGTTCGGTCAGTTGCGATCCGATGTGCACGTCGATGCCGATGACCTTGAGGCCGGGGAGCTTGGCCGCCATCGCGTAGACTTCGCGGGCGCGGCTGATCGGGATGCCGAATTTATCTTCTTTCTTACCCGTGGAAATCTTGGCGTGGGTCTTGGCGTCCACATCCGGATTAACCCGCACAGTGATCGGCGCGATGGTGTTCAGCGACAGGGCGACCTGCGACAAGACCTCCATCTCAGGTTCGCTTTCGACGTTGAATTGGCGAATACCACCTTCCAACGCGAGGCGCATTTCTTCGCGGGTTTTACCAATGCCGGAAAACACGATTTTGTCGCCCGACACGCCTGCGGCTTTCGCGCGTAAGTATTCGCCACCCGATACGACATCCATGCCTGCACCTGCATCGCCAAGCAGCTTAAGAACCGCAACATTTGACAGCGATTTCACGGCAAAACACACAAGGTGATCCATGCCCGCGAGCGCGTCATCGAACAGTTTGAAATGGCGCAACAGTGTCGCGGTTGAATAGACGTAGAACGGCGTGCCGACCTGCGCTGCAATTTCCGCGATGTTGACGTCTTCAGCCATCAACTGGCCGTCGCGATACAAGAAATGATCCATCAGACTCTCAATTTAGGTGCGCTTGGTGTCGGTCTGGCCCATGCGGATAAAAATATAAAGCGGCAAACCACAGCTGACCCCGATGCCGAACGTCGCGGGGATGGCAATCAGGCGAACCCAGTGGCGTGTTTGCAGGGTCTCAACGATCACCCAGATTGTCAGTGCGACCGCTGCGATCGTCAGATCCCAAACTAGCCCAGACGATGCGGCATTGGCGTGCCACGCATCCACCATCGCCATGATGTCCCACGTGTTGGCCTGAAACCACGCGATGAAATACGACATCGGGTGGATCGTGCCCCAGACCGACAAGGCGAGGAAAAGCCAGCGCATCTAACGGCTAAGTCCGTCGCTGAACGTCCCGTTCGTTGCCCCGTCGCCCGCATTGGTGGCCACGCCGTTCTGCCCGGTGTTAATTGCTGCTTGTCCGGTCGGTCGAAACGGCGGATCGTTTGCACCACAGGCCGCGACAAATGTCAGCGTCAGCAAAACAATTATGGATCGCGTCATGACAAATCCTTTTTCCAACGGACAATTTGCGCGCGCACGTTGTCTGGTGCCGTGCCCCCGTAAGATGTGCGGCTGCGCACCGAATTGTCCACACCCAGCACGTCAAAGACTGCCTTGGTGATGCCCGCGTGAACAGATTGCATGTCTTCCAAGGTGAGTTCTGGCAGATCACAGTCCTTTTTTTCGGCCATCGCGACAAGTGATCCGGTAATGTGATGTGCATCGCGAAACGGCAGGCCAAGTTCGCGCACCAGCCAATCGGCGAGGTCGGTTGCCGTAGAAAACCCCATCGCCGCTGCGACGCGCAAATCATCGGGCCGCGCCTTCATATCCGCGACCATGCCTGTCATCGCCGCAAGGCCAAGCATCAGGTGGTCCGCGGCATCAAACGTCTGTTCTTTGTCTTCTTGCATATCCTTGGAATAGGTCAGCGGCAGACCCTTCATCACTGTCATCAGCGCGACATTGGCACCAAAAATCCGTCCGATCTTTGCGCGTAGCAATTCCGCCGCATCCGGATTGCGTTTTTGCGGCATGATGCTTGATCCCGTGGACCAGCGATCCGACATCTTCACGAACCGGAACTGCGCCGACGACCAGATGACCAATTCTTCGGCCAAACGGGACAGATGCATGGCACAGATCGACGCGACCCCAAGAAATTCGAGCGCAAAGTCACGGGCGGCGACAGAATCGAGGGAATTGGCCATCGGCCGGTCAAACCCCAATGCAGTCGCGGTGGCGTGGCGGTCCAGCGGGAAAGACGTGCCAGCCAGTGCTGCCGCCCCCAGCGGGCTTTCATTCATCCGTTTGCGTGCATCCGCGAACCGCGCACGGTCGCGGGCAAACATTTCCACGTAGGCCATCATGTGGTGGCCCCATGTCACAGGCTGCGCCACTTGCAGGTGCGTAAATCCGGGCATGACCCAATCAGCGCCGTCTTCCGCCTGACCGATCAACGATTCCATCAATGCTACGAGCGCGCCGTCGGCTGCATCGCACTGATCGCGAACCCACAGGCGGAAATCGACGGCGACCTGATCATTGCGCGACCGACCTGTGTGCAAGCGCCCTGCGGCTTCGCCTACGATCTCTTTCAGGCGCGCTTCGACGTTCATGTGGATGTCTTCAAGTTCGACCCTCCAAGGGAACGTGCCGCCCTCGATCTCTGACAACACCGTGAGGAGGCCTTCACGGATCGCTTTTGCATCGCTATCGGTGATGATACCTTGTGTTGCCAACATGGCAGCATGCGCCCGGGAGCCTTCGATGTCTTGTTTTGCCAATCGACGATCAAATCCGATCGAAGCGTTGATCGCTTCCATGATCGCATCCGGACCTGCGGCAAACCGCCCGCCCCACATTGCATTTGAGGATTTATCATCCGACATGACACTTGTCTCCAGCGCTAGGATTGCCCGATGAAAAAACAACTGATTTTTGCAGCAGCCATCGTCATCGGTATTGCAGGTGGGCTATACTTGGCATCCACAGGTGGTGAAACCCCTACGCTGCCAGAAACGGATTTCGCACAGGTCGCTGACATGCGTGAAGGGGATATGTTGAAGCTGCAGTTGGGTGTAGATCGCGGGTCCGATGTTGTGTTCATGCATGAAGACGGGTCCGGCCTGACGCTGGCCGATTATGAAGGCAAATTGGTGGTGCTGAATTTCTGGGCCACATGGTGCGCGCCCTGTCGCAAGGAAATGCCGCACTTGTCCGCGTTGCAGGACGAAATGGGCGGCGCGAGTTTTGAGGTCGTGACGGTTGCGACCGGCACAAATCAACGCCCCGCGATGGAACGGTTTCTGGCCGAGATCGGCGTTGAGAATCTGCCACTGCACACTGACAATAATTCAGCATTGGCCCGTGATATGGGGGTCGTTGGCCTGCCTGTGACGATTATTCTGAATGCGCAAGGGTTTGAAATTGGCCGCCTGATCGGCGATGCAGACTGGGCGAGTGACAACGCCAAAGCGATTTTGGTGGCCTTGCAGGAATTGAATTGAAATCGGTGTCGTTGCAGTAAACCGCAGGTTTGAAACCATTCCTACCGAAGTTTGCAACGCCACGAATGGCGGCTATCGCGCGTGATGCAAAAACCTCCAACAACTGCATGGGATTTGAACGGGTTTTTTGGCGCCGGTAAAAGGGGTGATTTGCCGCCGTTCCACAAACGAGCGTTTTTGACCGTTCTCGAATGGCAGCTTCAATGTGGGCAACGTGACCATCGCTCGTTAAGATGATCTCAGGAGGATTGCTGAATGAAACATGATGCCGATGCAGCCGCTATTGTGCGCCTTTCTGGCAAGCTATTGTGCGCCAACCTGAAGGATGTAGAGGTTGTTGAAATCAGCCTTCCCGAACATATTCGGCTGACTTTGGCGGAATCCGGATGCCTATCTTTCAAGGTTTGGCAAACTGATGACCCCCTAGTTTGGGGCGTGGAAGAAAGCTTCATCAACCCTTCCGCCTTCTCGCATCACCAGAAGCGAACCCGAGCATCTGCATGGTGGACGGCTACCAGCGATATCCCCCGAAGCGACGAAATAACTGGTCTCGAAACAAGTGAATGACGACTCCATTGAAAGCTACCATCTGCCATTCACTTAACCCACACAGCCTCCCAAAAACCGGCGTTTTTGGCATGGCTGCAAATGGCGGTGGGGCTACCAAAGTAACGGATTAGCATACCAACAGAGTTTTGACGGCTGGATTTTCTGCGGCATGGTGTAGAAGGTAGTCCTCAACGGCAGAGATAGTCGTCAGCCGAGACCATTCATCGTCGGCAATCTCGATTTCGAAAGCTTCCTCCAGCGTCATCATCAACTCGACACAGTCGAAGCTATCAGCACCAAGATCATCGACGAAGCGAGCGGCGCAACTGATGTGCTCTCCTGGAATACCAAGGACGGCGCGGACGATTTTCATAAGTAAAACAGATAGATGTGACATTATATTTACAACACGACTGACCTCTACAGAGCTAAAGAGCCGTTGGTTAGGTTTTCCTCATAGAGTGAACTCTACGGTGTCAACTTTGCCAACAGCTCCCGCTCAGACAGCTTCTTAACTTTCCCAGCTTGGATTGAATGGGACATCCGAGGATGTTTTGTTCGCTCTTCCGCTGGTTCAGCTCCACTGCTGAGCTTTCAATATAGCTGTGTCTTGAGCCTGGCTTTTGATTTTAATCAATCAGGACTACCCAAAATTTAATTTATCACAAAGCTAACATTAAAAAGTTCCTATGCCTTCATGCACCTGTAGTAAGAAGCCTTAGCCCCCCAAGTTGCTCCATGATCTGAAATCGACCAACACCAGTCTCTGTAGGAGCCTTAACTTTATCAGACTGGTTCATCGCCTTCGGTTCACATCCTACTTTCGCTGCGCTTGCACAGACCGTTCAAAAAGGACCGTTATTGGGGTGCTGCCGAAAGCGGTGGTTTGCGTAAACAATGCCCGCACCGCGTGAAACGGCAACGGGCACGCATGCTTTTCAAGCAGCGCCGTGATCACCTGGTCGCTCAGCTAATCGAGTTTAGATGCTTTCGCCATTTCTGGATTATACCCCTCGGAAAAGCACGCCTGCCAGCAGCAAGCCCCAGGCAATCGTCATCAGCCAAAAGCCCGAGATAGGCACGGCCACCACGGCCACGCCGAGAACCGGGAGCACCGCCAGAACGGCGCAAATAAGAGAGATCACAAAGACGATAAAGGTCGGAGCAGTCAGTCGCATAGGGGGAATCCTGTTGTTTTGTTTCACGCAATTATGTCGCTGGTCCCACAGAAAAGCCAGAACCAGCCCAAGAAAAGCAGCGCCGCTCACACAGTCGGCCTATGTGCTGACCTCAGCGATCATCCCGAAGGTCTTTACGGTTCGATTTGCCGTGCAGCGCATTTTGGATAAAATTGCCGTACTATTTTTTATGTTTTGCTCATGCAAATATCTCACTCGAAGCGTTTCGACGCCCTGCAAACAACAATCTCGCGGTGTCAGGGAGGGGCGACGTCCATCGTTATCGTTCCTTGAACTTGCACATGTTTGGATGAGGCTAAATTGAGCAATCATGGCAAAATTCAGAAGAGACTTCCAAAAACCACCGTTTGTTGAACGCAATACCCAAGGCTCACATTGATGCGCTTGCGGCGAGCTCACACTTCGTCCGCAGAACAGACCCTACCCCGCACTTTGGCGTTCGATATAGGCGCGCATTTCTTCGGCTTCTTGGCGCGCGACGCGCAACCCGTCCATGGCGGCGCGCAGTTCTGCTTCAGTTTGGCTGAGCTGGTTGGTGATATCTGCCTCGCGTTGCTGCAGATAGGTAATGGCCTGATCGCGGGTTTCTTCCGCTTCGTGCAACGACTGCGCCATGCGGTCCAGTTCACCGACTTCGGATTTGGACACGCGGGTGAACCGGTTGATCAGCCAGCTGGCAAACCAGCCCAGACAAAAGGCCACAAACAGGATGATCGCCGTGGCGACAATAAATTCGGTTCTGTTCATTCTGTTGCGTCCTCTGGTGAAGCGTCTTCGTCTGGTGTGGCGTCTTCAAGCGCAGCGTCTTCCGCCGCTGCTTCTACTTCGATCTGGTCTAAACCCGTGAGTTCTTCGGTACTTTCGGGCACGATCAAGCTGAATTCAATCCGCCTGTTTGCCTCACGACCATCGGCGGTATCGTTGTCGGCAATGGGGTCCACTTCGCCGTACCCCACAGACCGGAAACTTGCCACCGGAACCCGTCGAACACGCAAACCGTCAAGAACCGCGTCGGCCCGCTGCTGGCTCAGGCGTTGGTTGCCACCTTCAGACCCTTGGCTGTCTGTGTAACCCGCGATCTCGATGCGCAAATCGGCGCAGCGTTGAAGAATTTCTGTGATGTCATCCAGAATTGCAGCACCCGCCCCAGCGATCCGCGCAGAACTTGGTTCAAAGGTTATCTTTCGAGACTCAGTCACATTCATGATCTGGTCAAGACATTCTTCTGTGGTCGGAAGAGCCGCAATCGGGTCGAGTTCTTCTACGTAAGTGACGCTGACCTCGAATTCCTCCGCCTCACCCAACTTTTCGATCAGCAAGCGGGTAATTTCGCCGCTCGCGTCCAGTGAGCCAGTGTTACCACGCACGACGATGTTGGCAGGTTCAACAATAACAGACCCGTTAGACAGTTGCGACAGCGCCTCGATCCCGGCCAGCACGCGAATAGGCCAACTGTTGGGCAATCCGTCCACAACCCGCGTCGCCATGGAAATATCAGCCGACGCGAATTTAGCATGCGCGAAATTTTCCGCCGTGGAATTCAGCAGTTCGGTCGAAATGCGGCCGCGCAATTGTACCAAACCTTCGGGGCTGAGCGTTGCGATAAACTGTGGCGGACCTTCGCCGTCTTGCGTCGGCGTCGCGGGGAGAATCGCCTCTAGGGCAAAGATATCCGGCAACGCATTCTCAAGCTCGCCTGCGACCCGATCAAAGTTACCTGCAACGGTGCCCGCGTTCGCAACCAAAATGATATCGGCATCAGAGATCGTGACAGTACCATTCCCCAAGTCATCCAGCGCCGCAATCGACATTGTCACCGCATCAGCCCATCGCGTCGTCGGGGCGCCAAGCGCCACAATACATCCAATTTCGCCTTGAACGCCAACGGCCTGTGCTGCCGCAATAATACGCAGTTCAGCGCCCGTCGTGTCGGCGACACAACTGTCGAACCGTCGGCCATTTTCGTCAAAGATTAAGCGGGTCACGAACGGCGACATAACGGGGCGCGGCGCCATTATATTTAGCGTGATCGTTACGCCGTCAGGATTGGCGCGGCGCAGGCTTGTTTCCAATTGGGCCTTTTGTTCCGGAGAATCTGAAATGGCTTCTACAGTGACCAAACCTGCCCGCACTGATATCTTGGAACGCGGCAATTCGCGTAATGCACGAAGTGAAAATGCGACCGCGCGGTTCCACCCGACGGGAACGTCGTAATCTGCTGTCGCAAGGAAATCAGCGAAGTTGCTGTTTTCGCCCGCCATGTCAGTCAGCGTTTGCTTGATCTCGTCGTGGTCAGACGAGGCGGGGATCAGGCCAATGATCGAAATGCCACTGTCATTACGCAAAATCTCCAACGAGAATTCCGGCGCCACGATGCTTGCACTGTCTTGCACGGTCATATTGTCGATAACGCGGCTTACGTCGACCATGCCGCCTGCTGTTGAAATGGCACGAAACCGCATGGCTTCGCTTGGGGCTTCGCCTTCAAGAATCACTTGCAAACCGTCGCCCAGAACAGACGCAAAAGTGTGACCGCTTTGATCCAGCGCGACATCGACGGCTTCGACCGATCGGGTTTCCACGGTTTTCACCACGACACGCGCCGCAAAACTGCAGACGATGACCGCAAGGCAAAACGTAGCGAGTCGAATAAAAAGAGCAGAGAGGCGCATGAAGGCGTCCTTGAACGGTTGTAGAACAGTGCTTAGGCCGTTGTGACCTCGGGTTCAATCACACGAACAGCGCGACGGCGAAAAATGGCAGAGGGATGAGCCCCGCATCGCGGTTGGATCGAAACAATCGCAAAAGTTTGCTGCTGTCGTCTGCGTCAAATCCGCGTTGCTGCCATGCAAGGTGCCAACCCATCGCCCACGGCCCACCGAGCGCGACAACCAACGCCACGACATTGGCATTTATCCCTGCGAGGATAACCGCCAGCCCCAAAAGACAGACTGTCGCGACCATGAAACACCGCAACCAAAGTGGCGTCGCATCACCAAACAAGCGCGCTGTTGATTTCACACCAATCAGCGCGTCATCTTCCACGTCCTGATGCGCATAGATAGTGTCATAAAACAGCGTCCACGCAATCCCCGCGAGGTACAGCGCGACCGCAGGCCAGCCCAGAGACCCCGTGTGCGCGGTCCATGCCAGCAAAGCGCCCCAATTAAATGCCAGACCCAGAAACACCTGCGGCCACCACGTAAACCGCTTTGCAAACGGATATATTACCACCGGAACCAACGCGAGAATTCCCAAAAGCACCGCGTTGGAATTAAACGTCAGCAGAATCAGCAACGCCAAAAATGATTGCAATGCCATCCACACAAGCGCTTTTCGCACGCCAACTTGACCAGACGGAATCGGGCGATTCGCGGTGCGCGACACTGAACCGTCAATGTCGCGGTCGGTGATGTCATTCCATGTGCACCCCGCCCCACGCATCAAGAACGCGCCGATGGCGCATCCGATGGCAATCCACAGATCAAACAGACTGGCACGGCCCGTGTGTAACATCGCAAGGGTCAAGCTCCACCAGCACGGCAACAACAAAAGCCACGTCCCGACGGGGCGGTCTGCACGGGAAAGTCGCAAAAAAGGTCGCGCGCGCGGGGGCGCGTAGCGATCAACCCAGTTTCCTGTCACCGCATCAGCGATTTCAACCTCTGGCGTCTGGTTGGCGTCGGTCATATGTTCACCCCATGGCACGAATTAGACTGTATGTAGACCACCCTTTGGGCCCGCAAGAAAGGGTCGCGCTATCGCGGGAGCAGGCGCATTACCTCTTCGGGGTGATGCGGTTGGACGTGGGCACAGATGTATCCGTGTTTAACGGGCGCGACGGGGAGTGGCACGCGCAGGTCGTGGCTGCATCCAAAAAGAATGGCGTACTGGACTGCATCGTGCAAACCAAGCCGCTGCAATTGCCGCCGGACCTTTGGCTGGTCTTTGCCCCCATCAAGAAAGACCGCACATCATTTATCGTCGAGAAGGCGGCCGAACTTGGCGCGGCGCGGATTATGCCAGTGCAAACAGAATTCACCCAATCGGCCAATCGTGTGCGCCAAGACAGGCTGCAAGCCCATGCGCTTGAAGCGGCGGAGCAATGCGGTGGAACTTACGTGCCTGAGGTCGCAGAGATTCAAAAGCTCGCAAAAATGCTCGACACATGGAATCCAACGCGGCGGATCTTGTTTTGTGACGAAGCGATGGTCGGCCAAGGGGCTGTGATACCAAAAGGTGACGGAGCTTGGGCAATCCTGATCGGGCCCGAGGGTGGATTTTCGGACAAAGAACGTGAGCATTTGAACGGGATGGCCTGCGCGCACGCCATAAGCCTCGGACCGCGAATTTTGCGGGCGGATACGGCGGCTGTCGCGGCAATGACGCTGTGGCAACAGGCGTTGGGGGACTGGACGTGAAGTTCGTTCGGGTCACACCGCATGACGTACAACAGGTCGAGGCATTCCTGCGCGATCGGTCGGACTACGTCATGTTTCCACTCAATAACCTGACCCGATTTGGGCTGGACGGCATCGACAATCTTGCGCCGCGCATGTGGCGTAACGGGGACGGCGCACTCAGCGATATTCTTAGCGTTTCCAATGCGGGCATGGTGATGCCCTATCTGCCATCGGGTGATTTTGGTGCCGCCGCAGCCGCGCTTTCAGGGCGCAGTCTGATTGGAATTATCAGCCCGAAACAGCCGGTCCGCGGCACGCAAGCCGCACTGGGCTTGGCGACAGCCGACATGGAACTGGACGCGGATGAGATGCATTTCGGTGCGGTCTACACACCGCCTGCCCTGCGTGGCAAAGGGCACGCCCGACGCGCGTTGGCGCTGCATCTGGCACAAGCCCGCGCCAATGGCGTGCGCCGCGCTACCCTGTTCGCAAGCGCCCAAAATGCCATCGCGGCCTACACCCCAGTTGGTTTCAAAAAAATTGGGGAGTGGGTCCTCGCTATTTTCAAGACCCCGCAAGTGGTCCGTTGAAAAACGCAGGTATCAGACCTGAAATTCGCGAAGGCCTGTGGCGCTGGCGCGAAGTTATCGCGGCACTTGCGATCACGGCAGTTGGGCTTTGGTGGGGATTAGTGTCGTTCGGGATCGTGCAATGGCTTGCTTGGGGGATGGCGGCACTTGGCGCAGGCCTCGCAATCGCGGCGGCACAGAAAGTTCGCTTTCGCCCCGACGGTGACGGCCCCGGCGTGGTGACATTGGATGAACGACGCGTCACGTACCTCGGCCCGCTGGACGGTGGCGTGGTCGATCTTGATCTGATGGTGCAGCTGGATATTACGCCCGCCCCAGCATGGCGTTTGATCAATGGCGGTGGGCAGCACCTCGACATTCCGACAAATGCGGTCGGAGTTGAGGTACTGTTTGATGTGTTTGCCGCCCTGCCCGGAATCAAAACCGAATATATGCTGTCGCTTCTCAACAGCCCGCATCCTGCAAAAATGACCGTCTGGATGGCCCCTGAACACAAGCCATACACGCTGTTGCATTGACACTCCCGTCGACCTCGGCCACGTCTTAAATTAATCCTCGCAAACGGAGCTTTTCCATGTCCATTCCACAAACCGGCGGCGGTCCAATTGAGCACTATGACCAGCTTGCGCAATATCTGGCGGACGGGTGTAAGCCCAAAGCTGATTGGCGCATTGGCACCGAGCATGAAAAGTTTGGCTATTGCAAAGACACCCACAAGCCGCTGCCGTATTCCGGTGAACGATCCATCGAAGCGGTTCTAGGCGGTCTGCGTGACCGCTTTGGCTGGGCCCCTATCACAGAGGGCGGGTTCCTGATCGGTCTGGAAAAGGATGGCGCGAACGTGTCGCTGGAACCAGGTGGTGCGCTTGAATTGTCTGGCGCCCCGGTCGAGACAATCCACCAGACCTGTGACGAAGTGAACCACCATCTGGCAGAAGTGAAATCCATCGCGGACGAAATCGGCGTCGGGTTTATCGGCCTTGGAGCCGCGCCCGAATGGTCGCACGACGACGTCGGTTTGATGCCCAAAGGGCGCTACAAGCTGATGGACGCCTATATGGACAAGGTCGGAACGGCGGGAAAAATGATGATGCGCCGCACGTGCACCGTGCAAGTGAACCTCGATTTTTCGTCCGAACCTGACATGATCCAGAAAATGCGCGTGGCGATTGCGTTGCAGCCTGTCGCGACGGCGCTGTTCGCCAATTCGCCATTTTTCGAGGGTAAGCCGAACGGCCACAAAAGCTGGCGCGCACGCATTTGGCGCCATTTGGACGATGCCCGCACGGGCATGTTGCCGTTCGTGTTCGACACCGATTTCGGGTTCGAGCGCTACGTAGAATACATGCTCGATGTGCCGATGTATTTCGTCTACCGCGATGGCAAATACGTTGACGCACTTGGCCAATCGTTCCGCGATTTCCTAAAGGGCCAATTGCCCGCCTTGCCCGGTGAAATGCCGACGCTGTCCGATTGGGCTGACCATTTGACAACAGCCTTTCCCGAAGCACGCCTGAAACGGTTCATCGAAATGCGCGGGGCCGATGGTGGCCCATGGCGTCGCCTGTGTGCGCTGCCCGCATTCTGGGTCGGCCTGACCTACGACCAAGAGGCTTTGGACGCCGCCTATGACCTGTGCAAAGACTGGGACACGGAAACCCGCGAGCAATGGCGTGTGGCGGCATCTGTTGATGGTTTGCAAGCCAAGGTCGGCGGCCAATCCATGCATGACATCGCGCGCGAATGCATCAAAATCGCTGAACTGGGTCTGAAAAACCGCGCCATGCCGGGGGCGGGTGGCATGGTCCCAGATGAGACGCACTTCCTGAATGCGCTGAAAGACAGCGTTGAGACGGGCAAAACCCCAGCCGATGAACTGTTGGAGCAGTACCATGGTTCGTGGGGTGGTGATTTGAGCAAGATTTACGGTGAATTCAGCTATTAACCGGCTTTCGTGGCAACGCCCCGTTTGAAATAGCGAATATCCTGATCAACAGTTGGGCAGGGGTTTGGCCCTGCCCGCTAGTTCTTTTTACCAATCTTGCCTTCTGTCCCGTCGACCAGACGGCGAATATTGCCCGCGTGCCGCCAAAAGATCAGCGCGGTCAGGAACGCGCACAGAATAAATACTTGTGGCTCGCCCAAGACGACCGCCCAAACCATCGTGGACGCGGCCGCGACCAAGGCTGCAAGCGACGAGAATCGGAACATCAGCGCTGTCACCAACCAAGACAAACACGCCGCGATGCCGATGGGCCACGCCAGCCCGTAGAGCAAGCCAAGGAACGTCGCAACGCCCTTACCTCCGCGAAATTTCAGCCAGACCGGAAAACAATGCCCGATCATCACTGCGAAAGCTGCGATTTGGGCCGCGTCAGCGTCAGCGTATGCCCGCGCCAATAGCACAACCACAACGCCCTTGCCGCCATCCAGCAACAACGTCAGCGCAGCGGCTTTCTTGGACCCAGTGCGCAAAACATTCGTCGCACCGATATTGCCCGATCCGATGTCACGCAGGTTCCCAAGGCCCATGACGCGCGCAAGGATGAGGCCAAAAGGAATCGACCCGATTATGTACGCAATCATGGCCCATAACAGCAGTGCCGATCCGGAACTTACAATATCAGGCATTGGCCAATCCTTTAGTTTTGTTCACACCCGCCACGTAGGTGGCGATGACTTTGCCCTGTAAAATGGCCCCGTCAAACGGTGTGTTTTTGGATTTGGAAAGCAGTGCAAATCGATCCAGTCTGTAGCTCGCGTCTGGATCAAACAGCACCAGATCGGCAGGTGCGCCGACAGACAACCGCCCACAGGCCAGACCAAGACGGTTCGCCGGATTCAGCGCCAAGGCGCGGAACAGATGCGGCAAATCCATGTGGCCCGCATGCACAAGACGCAGCGCCGCTGGAAGCAGGGTTTCCAATGCGACAGCGCCGCTTGCGGCTTCTTCATAGGGCAGGCGTTTGGATTCTTCGTCCTGCGGCGTGTGCATGGAACAGATGATATCGATCAGACCGGACGCGACAGCAGCAACCACGGCCAAACGATCATCTTCAGATCGCAAGGGCGGCTTGAGCTTGAAGAACGTGCGATAGTCCGCCACGTCCAGTTCGTTCAACGTCAGGTGATGAACGCCGACGCCCGCCGTAATATCCAGCCCATTGGCCTTAGCACGTTCCAACGCAGGCAACGCGCGCTCCGTGGTGATCTGGTCAACGTGATACGCTGCCCCTGTCATTTCCAGCAGCGCGATATCGCGGTCCAGCCCCATGCGTTCCGCCATTGGTGAAACGCCCGACAACCCGCGCAGGGTCGCAAATTTGCCCGATGTCACCGACCCGCCCGCCGACAATCCAGGTTCCTGCACATGGCCAATTACCAATGCACCAAGCGAATGGGCATAGGTCAGCACACGCGAAAAAATCTTGGTGTTCGTGACGACACGGTCGCAATCAGTGAACGCGACCGCACCTGCATCCAGCAAAAACCCGATCTCTGTCATCTCGCGCCCAGCGCGTCCCTTTGTCAGGGCGGCCATTGGCAGCAAGTTAACGGCAGCATCAATCGACGCGCGGCGTTCGACAAATTCCAGCGTTTCAGGCGTATCGATAGCAGGGTCGGTGTCCGGGCGTGTCACAATGGTGGTGATGCCACCGGCGACGGCGGCGCGGCCAGCGGACGCGAAGCTTTCCTTATGCCGCTCACCGGGTTCAGACACCTTAACGCCAATATCTACAATTCCGGGTGCGAGGCATTTGCCACGGCACTCTATCACCTCATCCACATCGACCGCGTCAGAGATCAGCCCGTCAACGACGTACAAATCCCCAAGCGTGTCAGTCCCCGTTTCGGGATCAATCAAGCGGGCGTTCTTAAAATGTAATCTCATGACATCCCTTTTGACCGCCGCTGCGGGGCGCGTAAACTGTTTTAGGCGGCGCGGTTTGCGTCATCCTGCAATCTTGATCATCAACCACACCAAAAACGCCATCACCAGCAGTGCAATCGTTGCCACACGACCAGACATGGCAGCGTCCGATACGGGTTTCTTTCGCGGCGCATCCGAGAGGGTGCCTTTGGCGCTATCATCGGGCAGCGCCACAAACGTAACCGGCGCGCCTCCTTCGCGAAACGCAGCGATGAAACGCAGCGGAGGTGCAGGTGAAAGCGTCTGCGCCACGCCTTTAAACGCCGAACTAAACACAATCGCCACATGTCCCTGAACACCCGCCAACAGATCGCTGTAGGGCGCAACGTCTGCCGCAGTGGCGCCATTGCCGAGGGTCAGGTAGCCAGCCAATCCAATCTCACCCAGAGCCTCAACATCAATAATCTCAATAGACTCTTCATTCAGGTCCGCCGCTGCACCCAACGCGGCGCACAAAGGCCACGGATCATGGCCACCCAATTGGGGGCTGTCTGCAAACAGCTGGATTTCATCAGCGGGCAGATCGATGCCGTATATCCGGATCAAGCCGCGTTCGTTGGCCGTAACGGTTTTGGGGTTGATTTGGGTCACGTCACTGCCTTTCGTGCGGCGTCTATGGTTCGGATCACTGCAGTTCCATCTTCAGGATAGACCAATTGAAGGGGTTTGCCGCCGCCGCTATGGCGCACCTGCACAGCGACGGTTTTAGATTTTATCTTGTCGATGGACCCTAACGGCATGTCCGCGCCGCCCTGCAAAATAATCCGCTGGTTGGTGATCCATGCGCGATGTCGGCCAAGGGTGAAACGTTCCTGGACCAACAAGAAACACGTCACAAACAGCGGCGCAATCGGCCAATATGTATCGGGAAACGTAACAGCAAAAGCCAACGTCGGGAGCAGACTGACAGCCAACAAGAACAGCGCCACCCGCTTGAACACCCGAAGGCTGGGCAAGTGATTGTGCAAAATGACTTCGTCGTCGTTCAGCGGTGGCGCATCGGTCAAACCATGACCCCAGCAGCTTTCGCCCTGCGCGCCGCTCGAAGATTACGCGCCAAAAGATCCATAGCGGCCATGCGCACAGCGACACCCATTTCGACCTGTTCTTGGATGACGCTGCGGTTGATGTCGTCAGCGATTGAACCGTCAATTTCAACGCCACGGTTCATCGGGCCGGGGTGCATAACAATGGCGTCGGGTTTTGCAAACGACAGCTTTTCGGCGTCCAGCCCGTAGCGGTGAAAATATTCGCGTTCTGACGGGATAAACCCACCGTCCATGCGTTCTTTTTGCAGACGCAGCATCATCACGACATCGACGTCTTTTAGCCCTTCGCGCATATCGTGGAACACTTCGACACCTAAGTCTTCAACGCCGGATGGCAACAACGTCGGTGGGCCGACTAACCGTACGCGGTTTTCCATCTTGCCAAGCAACATGATGTTGGAGCGCGCCACGCGGCTGTGCGCCACATCGCCGCAAATGGCGATGGACAGACGGTGCAGACGCCCCTTTGCACGGCGGATCGTAAGCGCATCCAGCAACGCCTGCGTTGGGTGTTCATGGCTCCCGTCGCCAGCATTCAACACGGCGCAATTCACTTTTTGCGCCAGCAAATCAACTGCACCAGAGTGGGGATGGCGTACAACAAGCAAATCGGGGCGCATTGCGTTCAGCGTCAGCGCCGTGTCAATCAGCGTCTCACCCTTTTTGGTCGAACTGGTCTGCATCGCCATGTTCATCACATCCGCGCCGAGTCGTTTGCCCGCGATCTCGAAACTCGCCTGTGTGCGGGTCGAGTTTTCGAAGAACATGTTGATTTGCGTCAGGCCCTCAAGAACATCACGATGCGCGCGGCCTTTGCGGTTATCTTCGGCGTATTGGTCAGCCAAATCCAGCAATGTGGTGATTTCAGTTGGGTGGAGGTGTTCAATGCCAAGCAAGTGCGATGCGCGAAATGTCATGGGACCTCCGGTCTGACTGATATTATTCTCTGGGTCGATGATTTGGGCAGCTTATAAGGGGGTGATTGGGCAGCGGCAAGATCAGCGCGTGATCTCACCATTTCAGCGCGTTAGAGTGGCGCATGGAATCGGGTATGAAATTTTGGACGGCAAAGGCGCTGCTCGACTGGCAGGTCGAAATGGGCGTGGATGAGGCGATTGGCGATGAGCCCATCGACCGCTATGCGTTGCAGGACGTCAAGACAGCGCCCAAACCCCTCCAAGCGCCATCAAAACTGCTGTCCGCACCACCACCTATTCCCGTCGCGGCACCCGACGTCGACCAGGTCAGCGCCGCGCGTGATGCCGCAAATGCGGCCCAAGATCTTGCCGGATTGCGTGCGGCCATGGCCGCGTTTGAGGGATGCGCGCTCAAGCGTGTCGCGCGAAATCTGGTGTTTTCGGGCGGCGTCGCGGGCGCACCCGTCATGATCATAGCCGACGCACCCGACCGCGATGACGACCGCGCCGGAGAAATGTTCGCAGGGCGCTCTGGCGCATTGCTGGACAAAATGCTAGCAGCCATCGGGGTGGGACGCAGCGGTGATGCACCAATTTACGCGGCCCCCGTCCTGCCATGGAACCCACCGCAAAACCGCGATCCCAATGCAGAAGAAATGGCGATGATGCTGCCATTCTTGCAACGCC
>Ga0307488_10000172_pt1 | contig 49655 bp, 52 predicted proteins | sample SB02metaG_FD_202248 | JGI IMG/M metagenome (GOLD analysis project Ga0307488, IMG submission 202248) | Sea-ice brine microbial communities from Beaufort Sea near Barrow, Alaska, United States - SB 0.2 | ecosystem: Environmental > Aquatic > Marine > Coastal | place: USA: Alaska | collected... | reverse complement strand
CCTTGAGGTAGATGTTCTGTTAAAATAATGTATTTAAACCCCGCTAGCTTGTGCACTACACTTTGCACTTCTGCATTGGATAAATGCTGCAATACTTGCCGAACGATTGCACAATCTCCAGAAGGAAGTGCCTCTTTGGCAATATCTAAGCAGTAGAATTCTAAATTTTCTTTTTTAAATGCCTTTTTATTGTAAACTATCAAATTTTCTACAATATCTACTGCTACATATTTCTTGGCATGCTGCACCAATTGTTTTCCTACATTAAAATCTCCACAGCCTAAATCACAAACTGTAATTGGCTCTTTAAAGCTTCGCAAAAATGAAGATACTGCCGCTACATAGGGTTGTACAATCCTTTCTTGATGAGACCCTGAACCAGAGTAGAAACGAGCATTATTATTTCCCCAAAGCTTCATTTCATACACCTGCTCCATTGCGGCTTTGGTTGGCCAAGGTTTTTTTATTATTTTAAAGTTGTTTTCCTTTTGCCTCATGCCGCTACTATTCATCTTCACCAACCTAGAAATGATAGGTTATAAGAGCTCTTGTCTTGCTGAAAACTCTTGGATTTAATAGCTGCTAATTTAAGAAAAAATCCCTTTTAATAATTTCTAATTCGATAAAAACCATTGTTACTTTTAAACTACCTTTGCCCCAAAAATAATACATGAAGTTTTCTGATTTTCCTTTTAATAAATCCATCTTAAAAGCAGTTGCTGAAGAGCGTTTTCAAACACCAACCTTAGTACAGCAGCAAGCGATTCCTTTAGTCTTAGACAAAAAGAACGTAATTGTTTCTGCACAAACTGGTACCGGAAAAACAGCCGCTTTTGCATTGCCTATTATCCAATTGTTATTCGATGAACAAGATGCAGAAAAAGGAGAAAAAAAGATAAAATCTTTAGTGGTTACCCCTACACGTGAGTTGGCCATACAAATTTTAGAAAATTTTAAAAGTTTTAGCACCTATTCTAACTTAAGAGCAACGGCCGTCTTTGGAGGCGTATCTTTACAACCTCAAAAAGAGATTTTAGCAAAAGGTATTGATATTTTAATTGCAACTCCGGGCAGACTGATTGATTTACAGTTGCAAGGAAACATCGATTTAAGTGCCGTTGAAATTTTTGTATTAGATGAAGCAGATCTAATGCTAGATATGGGATTTATAGCCGATATAAAAAAGATAGAGGCTTTATGTCCGAAGAAAAAACAAACCTTACTTTTTTCTGCTACCATGCCAGAAAAAATAGTTGATCTCGCAAAAAAAGTAATTAAAAGTCCTGTTGTTGTTGAAATAAATCCTGAAGAAACTACTGCAAAAAATATTGGTCAATTATTATATTACCTTCCTAAAAAGAACAAGACAGATTTGTGTTTACACTTGTTAAGGAATACTATTAATGGAAAGATTATCATATTCAGACGCACAAAATTTGGTGTTGATAAATTAGAAGAATCTTTACTTAAAAACGGATACAAAGTTGCAAGTATACATGGAGACAAAACACAGGGTACCCGAAATAAAGCTATTGAAGATTTTAAAGATAAAAAAGCACATATTTTAATTGCAACAGACGTTGCATCTCGTGGCATAGATATTACAAATGTAGATGCTATTATTAATTTCGATATTCCAAATATTCCTGAAACCTACATTCATAGGATTGGCAGAACAGGTAGAGCTGGAAAATCTGGAATTGCTTTTTCTTTTTGTTCACCTGATGAAAATGCATATATCAAACTAATTGAAACTTTGATTGAAAAACCAATTAAGGTGATTGTTGAGCACCCTTATGTAATTGACAAACCAAAACACAAAAAACTACAACCAAATACCGTAAGTAAAAATAAAAAAGGAAGAAAATCTGAAGCCTCTAAAAAGAAAAAGAAACGCTGGTATTAAATGGTTTAATTTGCTTTTAGCTCAAATTAAATCCTATGAAAATTTATTAAAATCTAAGATTCAATCTTTAATCCATCAAATGCTAAAAAAACGTTTTCAGGTAATTTTTTAGAAACTTCTTCATGAAAACCTAATCGATGGCTTATGTGCGTAAAATAAGCTCTTTTTGGTTTAATTTCCTTCACAAAATCTAATGCTTCTTGTAAATTAAAGTGTGTTGGGTGTTCTTCAATTCTTAGCGCGTTTACAATTAAGACATCTAAATTTTTAAGTTTCTCTTTTTCTTCATCAGAAATTATTTTTAAATCTGTTAAGTACGCCACATCTTGAATTCTATACCCAAGAATGGGTAATGTACCATGCAATAACTGAATGGGCACGACCTCGAGATCATCAATTAAAAAAGGTTTTTTTTCTACCACCTTTGGAAGCACACTTGGCGCACCTGGATACCTATTTTCTTTAGAAAAAATATATTGGAAACGTTGTTCTAAACTATCCAACGTTTTTTGATTTAAATAAATAGGCATCTCTCCTATTTTGTAACAAAAAGGCCGCAAATCGTCCAAACCCGCCGTATGATCTGCATGTTCATGCGTAAACAAAACGCCATTTACTAACTGTACATTTTCTCTTAACATTTGCTGTCTAAAGTCAGGACCACAATCAATTACGAAGGTAGTCGTATCCCACGAAATTGAAATAGAAGAACGCAGGCGTTTGTCTTTAGAATCTGTAGACGAACAGACAGGATGATTACTAGCAATCATTGGTACGCCTTGAGATGTACCGGTTCCTAAAAAAGTAATATTTAATAATTTTTTATCAATTCTCATTGAAACAAAAATAAGATAAAAATTGACTGATAGCACTCTAATTCATTACATTTGTTTCAACGAATAAAAATCGATCTATGGCCATTTCTTTAAAAGGAGATCAAGAAATAAGTAGTGCACCAACAACCAAAAGTAAAGCACTTAGAATTAACTTAAACAGAGACATTTACGGAACTTTTGCAGAAATTGGAGCAGGTCAAGAGACTGCACGTAATTTTTTCAGATCAGGTGCTGCCTCTGGTACCATTGCAAAAGCAATGAGCGCTTATGACAAAGATTTTTCTGATGCTATTTACGGTATTGAAGAAGATGGCCGTTATGTGACACAAATACGCCTTAACAGGATGCTAGGTCACGAAATCAATTTAATGGAAGATCGTTTAAGTAGATCTAAACATCCCGATAAATTGTTTTTTAGTTATGCAAATACAGTAACAACTATAGATTTTGCAAAGAAATTTAAAGGTCATGGTTGGGTTGGTATTCGTTTTCAATTAGATCCTTTAGAGGATTACAATGAAATTATTGTACACATACGTTTCAAAGAAATAGATGCTCGCTTGCAACAAGAAACTTTAGGTAGTTTAGGCGTCAACTTAATTTACGGAGCTTTTTATTTAAATGACAACCCTAAAGAGTTGGTAAAGTCTTTGTATGATAATCTGAGTAGTGATCTGTTAGAAATTGACATGATTAATTTTTCTGGACCACGTTTTATGTACGTAGACAACCGTTTAATGAGTTTACAACTGCTTAAAAACGGAATGACAAATGCAGTAATGTTTGGCCCTGATGGAAACAACTTATTACCCGCACAAGTTCTATATAAAAAAAATATTTTAGCTTTACGTGGTAGTTTTAGGCCTGTTACCAAAGTAAATATGGACATGTATGAGAAGTCTAAAAGACTTTTCTTAAAAGAGAATAAAGTAGAGGAAAGTAAAACACAGGTAATTTTTGAAATTACCTTAAGTAACCTAAGTGCCGAAGGAAAAATCAATGAAAGGGATTTCTTAGATAGGGCAGAATTACTTTGCTCTCTTGGACAAAATGTAATGATTACCAATTTTCAACAGTATTTTAAATTGGTTGAATATTTAAGTGAATTCACTAAAGAAAGAATGGGCCTTGCAATGGGGGTGAATAATTTAATACAAATTTTTGATGAAAAATACTACCGTCATTTAAGTGGTGGTGTTTTAGAAGCGTTTGGAAAGCTTTTTTACAGAGATTTAAAATTATATATTTATCCGTACCACAACCAGGCCTCTAATGAATATATCAATATCGAAAATTTAAAAGTTCACCCAAGAATGAAAGAATTATATAAGTTCTTTAAAAACAACGGTAGGCTTATAAATATTGATGATTTTGATCCCGAAATTCTTGATATTTTCTCAAGAACTGTACTAAAAATGATTTTAAAAGGGGACAAAGGTTGGGAAGAAATGTTACCAGAAGGTATTCCTGAGATAATAAAACAAAAACGTTTATTTGGATACTCAAAAGCGCGAACCAAAGAATAAATTCGTTTTATTTTAAACCATTTGAAAAATATGTTGTCTAATTTAAAAAAAGTATTTGACAGACGAAATTGTTTTAATAGCGCAACTAACAAATGTTCAAACAAGAGAAAAGGCGTTCAGAAAGCTAATCTCTCTTTATAAAGAGCGCTTGTATTGGCATATTCGTAAAATTGTAATTTCTCACGATGATACGGATGATGTTTTGCAGAACACTTTCATAAAAATTCACAAGAATATTAGCAAGTTTAATCAAGAAAGTAAGTTGTTTTCGTGGATGTACAGGATTGCTACCAATGAAGCAATCACTTTTATAAATAAACGTGCAAGAGAAAAAAATGTAGCCATTTCTGAAATACACGAACAATTAGCCGCTGATCTAGAGAGTGATCTTTATTTTTCTGGCGATGAAATACAACAAATACTTCAACAAGCAATTTCCACTTTACCACAAAAACAACAGTTAGTGTTTAACATGAAGTACTTTGATGAAATTAAGTATCATGAAATGTCCGAAATATTAGAAACCTCTGTTGGCGCATTGAAAGCTTCTTATTTTCACGCAGTTAAGAAAATAGAAAGTTACATAAAAAATAAAATAGATTAAACCTTTTAGAAGAATTAAGGTCTAAATAGAAGTATGAAGCACAATTTAAACAATAGCGAAGAATTTTTAAAATCGGTACTCCCAAAAGATACTGGCTTTTCTGTTCCTGAAAATTATTTTAGTAAAGCTAAAGACTCCTTTTCTTCTTTTCTTTCAGAAAATAAAATTCCGAAAAAAAATGGTTTTACAGTTCCAGAAAATTATTTTAAAGATGTAGAAAATTCAATAATAGAAAAAGCCATCCCTAAAAAAGCAGTAAAAATTATTTCTTTAAAAAAGGCATTATTAAAATACATTCCTATTGCAACAGCTGCCTCTATAGCATTGTTTTTAAGTATTAATTATTTAAATCCATCCAATACCACCCAAGAAGTTAATTTTGAGAATTTAGCACAATCAGATATAGAGAACTGGATTATAGAAAACTCCAATGAATTATCGGATCACTATTTTGCAACTTTGTTGCATGGTACTATTATAAATGAAAATGATTTTGCGCTGACAGACATAAAAAATGATGCTATTGAAGCGTATCTGATCTACTCAGAAGATACTTCTTTATTAAATGAAAACTATTAATATGAAAAAATATATCATAATTTTAACGCTTTTTCTTTCTACATACCAATCTTTTGGGCAACAAAGCCAAGAAAGTAGAGAAAAAATTAAAGCTTTAAAAGTTGCTTTTCTAACCCAAGAATTAGCCCTAAGCGCCGTTGAAGCACAGAAATTTTGGCCTATTTACCATAAATATGAAGAAAAGTTAAATTTTTGCAGAAACAAGGGGAGGTCTGGAATTAAAAATAAAATCAAAGAGGTTGGAAATGTAAATAGCTTAGAGGAGGCTGAGGCAAAGAAACTAGTTCTTTTGAAATTAGATTTGGAGAAAGAAATGGTGTCGGAAAAAGCAATATTCGTTTCTAAAATTGCCACTTTTTTAGCTTACAAGAAAATCATGAAACTTTATATTTCTGAAAGAGAATTTGCTAGAAAATTAATGAAAAAATATTGCAAAAAAAGAAAAAATAAAGAATAAGCTTACCTCAATAAAGTCATACAGACCAATAACTCTGGTTTGTTGGCTGTAAAATTTTCTAACCAAATAACCAATTCTATTACCTCGTGCGGTAGTAAACTTTCTAATCCTTTTTCTAATTCTTTACAAAACAACTCCGAATTAAAACTAACTTTCTTTAGAATAGTTTTTGTGTATTCAAACATTGCTCTCGCCATATTACTTTATATTTATAATTATAACGCACAAAGCGGTGCGTTTAGTATCACAATTTAAAGATACTAAAAAAACCATCAACTAAAAGTTGATGGTTGTTAAAAAATATTTAAAAAATCTTAAAACTAAAGTTTGTTAATTTTAGCAACTAACTCAGTAGCTCTCGCTTCTAAATCTGCACTTATAGCGTTGTAATGTGCTTTTTTGTTTTCAACTCCTTTTTTATTGATTTTTGCAATTAAAGCATCAAACGTTGTTATCGTTTCATCTATAATTGCTTCCACTTCTTTATTATCTCCTTTAACATCTACCTTATCAGAAACAAATCCAATAATATCTCCTAAAGTGTAATTAATATCTTTTTTTAAGTTTTTTATGCTAGCCATAATATATTTTAATTTTAAAAGTGCGAAGTTAGTTTATTTATTTAAAATAGCGCTGTCAAATCTTTGATATTTCTCAATGTTTCATAATTTACTTTTTGTTGCGCTTCCAAAGAAACTTCTTCGTGTATCCAAGTTGTATGAAACGGTATGTGCATTGCAATTGCACCAATTTTTAAAAGGGGTAAAACATCAGATTTTAAAGAGTTTCCAATCATTAAGAATTGTGAAGGATTTATATCTAAATGTTTTATTAACTTTAAATAATCTTTTTCTTTCTTATCACTCATTATTTCTATGTGATGAAAGTATTTTAAAAGATTAGATTTCTCTAGTTTCCTTTCTTGATCTAACAAATCTCCTTTTGTAGCAACAATTAACTTATATTTTCCTTGTAAATTTTGTAACACCTCTTCTACTCCACTTAGTATTTCTACTGGTTTTTCTAACATTTCTTTCCCAATAGCTAGTATTTTTTCTACCGTTTCTTGTGGTAACTTATAATTAGATAGCACTAAGGCACATTCAATCATCGACAAAACAAAGCCTTTAATTCCGTATCCATAAATAGCTAAATTTTTGATTTCAGTTTTAAATAATTCTTGGTCTATTTTATTCTTAGTTTCATATTTAAAAAGCAGCTGAGCAAAAACTTCTTCGGCTTCTCTGAAATACGTTTCATTAACCCACAAAGTGTCATCTGCATCGAAAGCAATTACCTGTATATCTTTGAGCATAACTATAGGTTTAAATATTTTTTTGCTTTTTCTAAATCTTCGGGTGTATCTATACCAACAGCTTCAACTATGGTCTCTACCATTTTAATTTTTTTACCTATTTCTTGGTACCTGATAGCTTCAATTTTTTCTGATGCCTCTAAAGGAGTCATTGGGGTTTTGTAGAAATCTAACAATGCTTGTTTTCTAAACGCATATACTCCTTTGTGTTTGTAATATTTTACATGAATATTTTTATCTCTGTGAAACGGAATTACACTTCTAGAAAAGTAAATTGCTAAATTATTTACATCTGTGATAACTTTTACATTGTTCGGGTTTTCGATGTCTTCTTGTTTTGTGATTTCTACCTTTAAAGAAGCCAAATCTATTTCTTTTTTCACATCCGCTCTAAAAACCGCTATTAACTTAGACAAAGAGATTTTGTCTATAAACGGTTCATCTCCCTGTACATTAACTACAATATCTGCCTCTAAAGACGCTACTGCTTCTGCAATTCTATCAGAGCCACATTCGTGCGCTGTTTTACTCATTATTACATTTCCCCCAGCATTAGAGATGTTTTCCTTGATAATTTCTGAATCTGTAACTACATAAACTTCATCAAATAAATACGTTCGTAAAGCAGCTTCATACGTCCTTAAAATAACAGATTTACCTCCTAAATCTTTCATTAATTTCCCTGGAAAACGCGTCGCATCATATCTTGCAGGAATCATTGCAATAATTTTCATAAGTACATTCTATAAGCATCAAAGATAATATTTAAATGGATACCGTTAATCTTCAATTTATAAACTTTATAGTTTTGTAAGCGCAAAAAATATTGTATCTTCAGAAATACACGGTAACTTTATTTTGAGTTTAGTGTGTCTAACTGCAGGAAAAAAGAGAAGTTCACCAAAAGACATCAATGCTTTTTGTGCCTATTTTCTTTAAACGCATCGCATGTGGACTATTCGTTTCTTATCCTATTAATTAGTAACTTAAACCCAACAAAAATGGCAACAGATAAAATTATTATCAAACACGCTTTATTAATTACACTTTTAATTGGTGGTTTTTTTCTATTATGCACTGTATTCGGACTAGAAGGAAATCCGTATTTAAGATTCTTAAACTTAGGTTTTGTAGTCTTCGGAATCTATTTAGCGATTAAAGAAAGTATTTATAAAAACGGAGAATCAAAATACTTAATAAATTTAGGAGTCGGTATTAGAACTTCTGCGTTCGCTGTAATTTTATCAGTAATTGGTGTGATTATTTATATTGAATTTATAAATCCAGATTTTATAAATATCATGAACAATTCTTTTTTAATTGGTGGTAATTTGTCTCTTCCAAAAATTGCAATTACACTGGTTATAGAAGGAATGGCATCTTCAATTATTGGCTCTTTTATAATGATGCAGTACTATAAAAATCACGATAAAAAAATGCCTAAAATTTAGACATAAAAAAATGCGCTTTAAAAAAGCGCATTTTTTTGTGGTCTTAAAAAGTAGTTACTACTTTTCTAAAGATTACTCTGCTGCTAATAAAGCGAAGAATTTATCTAAATTTGGTAAAATCACAATTTTAGTTCTTCTATTTTTAGCTCTATTTTCATTTGAAGTATTAGGAACCAAAGGCATCGTATCTCCTCTACCAGCAGCTATTAATCTACTTCCATCAACATCAAATTTACTCTCTAAAAGTCTAACTATAGCGGTTGCTCTTTTTACACTTAAATCCCAATTGTCTTGAACAACTGCATTATTAATTGTTCTAGAGTCTGTATGACCTTCGATCATAACGTCTATACTTGGCTCTGATTTAATAATATCTGCTAATTTGGTTATTACTTTATATGCACCTTTTTTAACTCGGTAACTTGCTGTATTAAATAATAATTCATCAGCAATAGAAATCATAACAACCGTTTGATCGATATTGATATCGATGTCTCCAGCAGTGCCTAAATCATCTATATTCATCTTATTTTTTAAATTATAAGAAATAGCAATATTTAGAGAATCTTTTAGCGTTTTTGCCTCCGCTAAAGCAGTAGCATCTACTTTTGCTAAAGTTGCTCTCATTTTTTTACGAGTTTCGTTAGAAAGAACAGCAATGTCGCCCACCTTATCTAGTTTAACTTCGTTTTCATTTACTAGTGTTACATTGTCACTTTCTAAAGAATTAATTTTCTTGTTATAAGAGGCAACTCTACTTTCTATTTTCTTAAAGTTAGCGGTAAGTTTGTCTTTTTCTAAAGTTGTTTTTTGAAGCGTTCCTTTTGTTGCTGTATGCTGACTTTCTAAAGCCAGATACTTTTTCTTAGATACACAAGATGTTGTTAATAATGCGATACAGATAACGGGGGTAATTAATAATTTCATTTTTAGTTTATTTAATGGTTATGTTCCAAAAATTTGGAGATTTATTTATATTACAATTATTCTTAAAAATACTTTGCAAACATATACTTAGAAAAAGAGCAAAAATTAATCTTGCTATTTTTTCATTAAGCAATCTATATTTAGCTGCTATTTTAACGAGTTTAAGCTGCTCTTTATCGTTGCAATTTTTGCAATTGTGTCTGCTTCTTTCTTTCTTTCTATGATGATTACTTTTTCTGGCGCATTAGAAACAAACCGCTCATTAGAAAGCTTCTTTGCAATTCCGCTCAAAAAACCTTGAGCCCTTTTTAATTCTGCTTCTAACTTCTTTATTTCTGCTTCAACATCTATGTTTTCGATAGAAATAGGTATAAAATATTCATTTGATTTCACTCTAAATGAAGCACCTTCTACTTTTTCTGAGACCTCTTTTATCGCTGATGTATTTGTTAATTTCTGAATAACAGCGTCAAATTCATTTGAATTTGAATTGGTATCATTATTAATTACAAATAATAGCACCCCATCTTTAAAAGAAATATTATTCTCTTTTCTAATGGTTCTGATTCCTGAAATTACATCTGTAGCAAATTCAAAATCTTCAATAATTTTCGCATCAAAATCTCTTACGGCTGGGTATTTTGATACAATCAGCGCCTCTTCGGGAGTTCTTTCTGAGATATATTGCCAAATCTCTTCCGATAGAAAAGGCATAAAAGGATGCAGTACTTTTAAATTATTTTCTAAAACTTTAATAATAGCATCAAATGTTTTCTTATCTATTGGTTGCTGATATGCCGGTTTTACGATCTCTAACAGCCAAGAAGAAAAATCATCATTAATTAATTTATAGATTGCCATTATAGCATCTGATAAACGGTATTTAGAAAAATGATCTTCAATCTCTGCCAACGTTTTTTGAAACTTTGCTTCATACCAAACCAAGCCAGTTTTTGAAGTTTCTGGTTGTGGCAAACTGGCATCTATTTCCCATCCTTTTATCAAACGGAAAGCGTTCCAAATTTTGTTTGCAAATCCTTTTCCTTGTCTACATAGATCTTCTTCGAACATTAAATCGTTACCAGCGGCCGCACTTAATAGTAAGCCAACTCTTACGCCATCGGCACCATAATCTTCAATTAATTTTAACGCATCTGGAGAATTCCCTAAAGATTTAGACATCTTACGTCTTTGTTTATCTCTAACTAATCCTGTTAGATACACATTCTGAAAAGGTTTTTCGTCTTTGTATTCATACCCAGCAACAATCATTCTTGCCACCCAGAAAAACAAAATATCTGGCCCAGTTACTAAATCGTTTGTTGGGTAATAGTATTTAATTTCCTCATTTTCTGGATTCCTAATTCCGTCAAAAACAGACATTGGCCACAACCAGGAAGAGAACCACGTATCTAATGCATCTTCGTCTTGTTTAAGGTCGGACGTCGACAGCGAAGCATTTCCTGTTTTCTCTTGTGCTAAAATTAATGCAGCATCCCTATTTTCTGCAACCACAAAATCTTCTTTTCCATTTCCATAGAAATACGCAGGAATTTGTTGGCCCCACCAAAGTTGACGAGAAATATTCCAATCACGAACGTTTTCCATCCAATGACGGTAGGTGTTTTCGAATTTTTTTGGATATAAATTAATTGCTGCATCTTCACCTAAAACGGCATCAATTGCAGGTTGTGCTAAATCTTTCATCTTTAAGAACCATTGATCTGATAATCTTGGTTCTATAACAGCTTTTGTTCTTTCCGAGGTTCCTACTTTATTCGTATGCACTTCAGTCTTCACTAAAAACCCTTTTTCTTTTAATTCTTCAGAGATTTCTTTTCTTACAACAAATCTATCTTTCCCCTGGTAATGCAATCCAAAGGAGTTCAAAGAAGCATCATCATTAAAAATGTCTATTACTTTCAATTGATGCTTATCTCCTAAATTCTTGTCATTTTCATCGTGTGCAGGCGTAACTTTTAAACACCCCGTACCAAATTCTACATCTACATATTCGTCTTCAATAATTGGAACAGCCCTATTACATAGAGGAACTATTGCTTTCTTTCCTTTTAAGTGCATGAAACGTTGATCGTTCGGATTGATACAAATTGCAGTATCTCCAAAAATGGTTTCTGGCCTTGTAGTTGCAATTGTCAAAGTATCCTCAGAATCTTCAATTTTATATTCTAGATAGTATAAATTACCCTGTCTTTCCTCATGAATTACCTCTTCATCAGACAACGTAGTCTTCGCTTCAGGATCCCAATTTACCATCCTAAATCCTCTATAAATCAAACCTTTGTTGTATAAATCAACAAAAACCTTAATAACAGACTCAGACATTTCAGGATCCATTGTAAATGCGGTTCTTTCCCAATCACAAGATGCTCCTAATTTCTTTAATTGTTCCAAAATTTTTCCTCCATATTCATCTTTCCAATCAAATGCATGCTGCAAAAACGCTTCGCGTGTCAAATCGCTTTTACGAATTCCTTGCTCCTTTAATTGTGCAACAACTTTTGCCTCTGTAGCAATAGAGGCGTGATCTGTTCCAGGAACCCAACAAGCATTTTTGCCTAATAACCGCGCACGTCTGATTAAAACATCTTGAATGGTGTTATTTAACATATGACCCATGTGCAATACTCCCGTTACGTTTGGTGGCGGAATTACAATGGTATAAGGTTCTCTTTCGTCTGGCGTTGAATGAAAATAATTGTTTTTCATCCAGTAGTCATACCATTTACCCTCTACTTTACTTGCATCGTATTTAGATGGAATTATCATACTTTGAAATAGTTTTTTAAAATATAAGCCGCAAAAATACAATTATCTATTTTGTAGAAAAAATAAGTAGTTGATTTTTTAAAACAAATTATTAGTCTCAATTTTACATTGTAAAATTCTATTTATGAGATACTTAAAAACCTTATTTCTAGTATTCTTTATTTTATTTGCAATAAATTCTCAAGAATTTAAATTTTAAGAAGAAACAATTGACTGTGAAAAAATAATAAAAAGTTCCGACGGAGAGCGGATATATCTCTTTACAAATGTTAGAGATGCACCAACAATACTACAAAACGTACAATCTTCTTGTGGCTGTACATTTCCTAAAAAATCAGAAAAACTAATAATGTCTGGAGAAAAAGGAGCACTTAAAGTTTCTTAATATACTAAAAGAGTGAGTGGGTAGTTTTTCTAAGCAAATAATCACAACATCCAACGCAAAAATAGCTAGAAAAGCTATAAAAGCTATAAAATTAAAGGTTTTGTAGAAAAAAACACACTTTTAGAAAAAGAAACTGTGGGTTTTTTAATTTCAAATCTTCCTGTTTTTAGTTTTGGTATGCTACTTCGTTTTCCCAAAATTGAACCACTTAAACCTTTGCCTAAAATATCATTAAAAAACCTTTTAGGTGATTTAATTTCTGATTTGGAGTTTTCAAAAAGCCAAATTACATTACTTTCAACAGAATTTATCACTATTTTTATTGATGTTCGCTTAGGCAACAAAGTGTCTAATTGTACCTCTACATTTACAAATGGTTTTTTTTCTATAAAACTGAATGGATAAAATTTCACATTTCCTGCAAGTGCATGTATCCGGATTGTAAACATCTATTTTAGTATGCTGTAATTGATGTGAACCGCAAAACTTCCTATTAAATTATAACCGATAATTCTTTGAATGGTCGTCCCATTTTACTAGATAAATCAAAAAAGTCTTTAAGAATAACATAACTTGATTCATTGTAATCAATCCTTTCACTTTCATCTTATTATTTTTAGGCCATATTGCTGCTACTGGTTTTCCACCTCCTAAACCTCTTAATATTATTTTTCTGTGTTTAAAAGACCAATACTATCATTTTTAGAAAGATTAAAAAGAACAGTTTTATGAACTCCTGTATCTAAATAAAGGAAAATTCCTGACTATTAATAACGGCAGAAATCACAATTAAATTAGTTAATAATTGAAAAGATACTTTTTGTTTTGTTTGGATTTTTTCTTGAAAACAGCATCCATTTTGAAAGTTTGCGCAAAAAAATACCATTAAAAAAAGGAAACCTTTATCATCCAAGTTGCTGTTTTTTCTACTCTTTATAGCAGTGCAATACTAACATTGGTTTAAAATATTTTTAACAAGAGCATCGCCGTTAAAGATTCTCTTTATAGTTTAAAAATGTGAAATTATTATTGCAAATTTGCAAAGACAATTTTAAATAAAATATTATGCCTTCAATATCTAGAAAAGGAATACAAATGCCAGAGTCTCCAATTAGAAAATTGGTTCCTTTTGCAGAAAACGCAAAGAAAAGAGGTGTTAAAGTATTTCATTTAAACATAGGACAACCAGATATTAAAACTCCACAGGTAGCTTTAGATGCTGTTAAAAATAACACTTTAGAAACACTTGCATATGCACGTTCTGAAGGTTCTGAAGAATACAGAACTAAATTGGCAGAATATTATAAAAAAAACAACATCCCTGCAGCTGCAAATAATCTTGTAATAACAACTGGTGGTTCTGAAGCCTTATTGTTTACCATGGGTAGTATTACAGACCCAGGAGATGAAATTATAATTCCAGAACCTTTTTACGCAAATTATAATGGTTTTTCTACGGCATCTGGCGTTACTGTTGTTCCAGTTATTTCTAAAATTGAAAATAACTTTGCATTGCCAAAAATGGAGGAGTTTGAAAAATTAATTACGCCTAAAACAAAAGCAATATTAATATGCAATCCTGGCAATCCAACTGGTTATTTATATTCTGAGGAGGAAATTGAAAAATTAAAAATGATTGTTTTAAAACATGATTTATTTTTAATTGCTGATGAAGTTTATAGAGAGTTTACCTATGATGGCTTAAAACATACTTCTGTCCTTTCTTTAGAAGGTGTAGAGAATAACGCCATTGTGATTGATTCTGTTTCTAAACGTTATAGCATGTGTGGCGCAAGAATTGGTTGTATTCTTTCTAAAAATGAAGAATTTGTGAAGACTGCAATTAAATTTGCACAAGCAAGATTAAGTCCACCAACCTATGCATTAATTGCCAGTGAAGCTGCCTTAGACACTCCAGATTCTTATTTTACGGATGTGAAAGAAGAGTATGTAGCGAGAAGAAACACGTTGATTTCTGAATTAGAAAAAATTAAAGGTGTAAAAGTGGCCACACCTAAGGGCGCTTTTTACTGTGTTGCACAATTACCAGTTAAAGATTCTGATCATTTTGCACAATGGCTGTTAGAAGATTTTAATCTTAATAATGAAACCGTAATGGTTGCTCCAGCAAGCGGATTTTATTCAACTCCTGGAGAAGGTAAGAACCAAGTAAGAATTGCGTATGTTTTAAATAAAACTGATTTAATACGTTCCGTAGCAATTTTAGCTGCAGCTTTAAAGCAATATCCTAATTAATTGAAAATTCAACAAAACATATCCTTAAAAGTATATAATACGTTTGGTATTTCTGTAAATGCCAAACGTTTTATAGAAGTAACTTCAGTTTATGAATTACAGCAACTCTTAAAAACTGAAAAAGAGTTGTTTCTACTTTCTGGGGGTAGCAATATGTTACTCACAAAAGACATTGAAAAGCTAGTTGTTCATCTCGACATTAGAGGTGTATCTATTGATAAAGAGGATGAAAATGCTGTTTACTTAACGGTAAATGCTGGAGAGGATTGGCATGAATTTGTTTTATGGTGTATCTCTAATGATTACGGTGGAATTGAAAATTTGTCTTTAATCCCTGGAAATGTTGGAACCTGCCCAATTCAGAATATTGGTGCGTATGGTGTGGAAGTAAAAGATACCATTACCAAAGTAGAAGGCCTCGAAATTTCTACAGGTAAATTAGTTTCTTTTTCTAACGCAGCATGTAAATTCGGATATCGAAATTCTATTTTTAAAAACACGCACAAAGGAAAAATTATTTTAACATCCGTTGGTTTTAAATTGACAAAAAGAAAACACCAATTAAATACTTCTTACGGGGCGATTGAAGCTGAATTAACCTCAAAAAAGATTGTAGTACCTACTTTAAAAAATGTTTCTGACGCAGTCATTGCAATCCGAAGATCGAAATTACCAAATCCCAAAGAAATTGGGAATAGTGGCAGTTTTTTTAAAAATCCTATAATTTCTAAAAACTTGTTTTTAACCCTTCAAAAAGAAAATCCAACCATTCCTAACTATCCAATTTCTGAAACTGAAATTAAAATACCTGCAGGCTGGTTAGTGGAACAAAGTGGTTTTAAAGGAAAACGTTTTGGAGATGCTGGCGTACACGAAAAACAAGCGTTAGTTCTAGTTAATTACGGCAATGCTTCTGGAAAAGAGATACATCAGCTTGCAAAGAAAATACAAGCAACTGTTTACAATAATTTTCAAATTTCTTTGGAAATAGAAGTAAATGTAATGCAGTAAAAAAAGCCTCTTCATATAAGTAATACCGCTTTTTAAAAATCAATTCAAAATTTTATATCTTCTTTTTTTAATGTTTTAATGTCAGCAATCAATTGTTGAACAGCATTGGTATTTAAACCATTATAAATACCTCTAATATGTTTGTTTTTATCTATGAGCACAAAGTTTTCTGTATGCAGAAAATCATCTATGCCTTTTGGAATTCCTAAATCTTCTTCCACAAAATAAAACTGTCTTCCTAGATCATAAATTTCTTTTTTATCCCCTGTAACTAAATGCCAGTTTTTACCAATATTTTTGTCTAATGCATATTTTTTTAATTGCGCAACAGAATCTATTGTTGGTGTTACAGAATGTGATAGCAATAAAACAGCAGCATCATTTATAAATTCTTTTTGAAGGATAGCCATATTTGTTGTCATTTTTGGACAAATACCAGGACATGTTGTAAAGAAAAAATCTGTGACGTATATTTTATCTTCAAAAGTTTTCTGAGTAATCTTTTCTCCGTCTTGATTCGTAAAATTAAAATTCGGAATTTGATGAAATGATGTTAATGCATCACTCTTGGCAGCAATCCATTTTGGTGTAAAAGAAGCTTCGTCATAATAGGGTAAATTCGCTACTCTGCTAAAAACAATTTCTTTTTTCGTGTTTTTACAACTGACTATAATTAAGACAATCAATGTTAAAAAAAATCTATTCACTATTTTCTGAAATTTTCTCATCTTCTAATTGATAACACAAGTTTGCTCTTTGTAATCCAAAAGTTCTTCCATTTTTAGCTTCATAATTAACATATATTTTGCCGTTTTGTAGCCAAGCTTGTTGCAAACCGTCTTCCTTACCTTTATTTAAATTTTTTCGTTTTGCTAATTGTCCATTTTCAAACCAAAATTGTTGCATCCCGTTTTTAGTTCCTTTTACATACTCAGTTTCAGAAGCCAAATTGCCATTTTCCCAAAAAACAACTTGCTTACCAACTAATTTATTTTGACTGTAAAATGATTTTTTCTGAAGATTTCCATTCTCAAAATACTTGAATGCCTCTCCTTCTCTTCTACCCTTAAAATAACCAATTTTTTCTGCTATTTTCTTATTTGAATGATAAACAACTGCAAAACCCATAAACGGTTTATTTTTATAAAACCATCTTCCCTTTTCTGGAATTAATGTTAACTGCCTTTTAGCAACAATACTATTTTTAATAACGATTATTTTTCGAACCTTATTTTTGATGGTTGTTTTATGACAACTACTTAAAATTAAAACTGTAAAAAAAAAGATCTTAATTAATTGCATTTGGTGCTCCTTTATAAGGTCCTGCAAAAAGAATATAACTTGCCGTTGTGCTATATATTTCATTAATTATATGGTAGTGGTATTCTGCGGTTACTGTGTGTTGTGTTGTACTTGTATGACCACCTGAGGTATCTAAATCTGTTGGGTATGTTCCTGTAGCATTGCACTTTCTTCCGTAGATAAAAAATCCGTCAGAAAGAATACCAACTAAATGAGCATCGTCATCAGACCAAGCTCTTGGCTCTAAATGATAATGATATTCTTGTGGTCCAATATGTGCACCTGTATAATCTAGAGTAACGGCTGCTTCGTCTAAAGCACCATTTCCTTCTTGGTCATTAAAAATTGCTGCGCCACTCACCGCAATACCAATAGCTCCTAAAGAAGTGTTAGAAGTACTACTTGCCAAACTGGGATTTTGAGAAACCGTTAAACTTGCAGAACCATCAAAAGCAGGTATTCTACTTGGCGTCATATCTTCTTCTGAGGTTGCAGTTGGCACTACATACTTTGCATGCCCTGAACCCCAATATGGTGTTGTGTGATTTGGATTTCCAGTGGTTTCAATAACAACGTTAGCACCTTGTAAATAGATGTCTGTTTCATCTATATCAAATACTGCAAAAGCATTGTGCAAAGTTCCTGTTGTTTCTTCTACGCTTGTGTCTATGTCTGAAGAAGAGCTGCAAGAAAAAGGAATTGTAATAATAATTAAAAGAAGTAGTATTTTTTTAATTGGTTGCGTTTTCATTTTTTGATAATTTTAGAATCATATATTGTTTAGATGCTTATTGAAAAAAAAACTTGCGCAAACTTTTAATTTCTTGGTCTTTTTTTTCTTTTTGGTCTTGGCGCTTTTTTAATTTCTTTTTTAGAAAGAAAACCATCTTGATTTATATCTATTTTTTTGAACTCTTTTTTCAGCCGACCTTTTACCTCTTTTAAAGAAAGCTTCCCATCTTTATTAGTATCTAAATCTTTAAATATATTTTTTATCAAAGGTGGTTTCGGTCCTCTACTTTCTCCCCCTCCTTGTGCTAAGGTTGCTAAAGTGGTGCCTAATAATATTCCCAAAACTCCGATAACTTTGTCTGCTGCATTTTTCATTTACATCATATACTATGCGTTTATAAAGGTTTAGATGCCACCTAATTTTTAAACTTGCGCACCTTAACTTTACTTTCACAAAAAACGATAGGAATTAAATTGCCACCGTTTTTATGTATTTCTAAATTCATTAAAATTATCTTGGTGGTGGTGGCATTCTTTCATCTCTTAGAGAATAATTATCACCGCCTCTAGGAGGTCTCTTCTTTCCTCCCTTTATAGCTCTGTTAATAATACTATCAAATTCTCCCTTCTGCTCTTTATTACAGATATTTCTCACAGATTTAAAAAAACGAAAAACTTCGACTTCTTTTTCTCCCTCTAATGTTCCAATAAGTACGCTAAGTGAATCTATATGCAGTGTGCCAGCCGAAAATGAATTGAATAATACATCTTTGTGTTTTTTTAATTGCGCATCAAAATGCCTCATATTTTCTCTATGCACCTTATCAAAGCTTAAGAATTTATTTTTTTGATTGTCCGTAAATTCAAGCTGATGTGTTAAAAAATTTTTTCCTTGTTGCGCTCGTTTATTTTGATGAGGCTTTTTAATCAACATAAAAATTAAAACTCCATTCAAAAGAATAAGAAGTACTAATAATGCAAGAAGTAATTTTGATTTCATAATTTCTAATTTAATAAAGAAATGGTTTCTGATTGTAACGCATATTCTTCTGCAAAAGCTTCTAAGCTAACCTCCGTAGTTTGTTCTTGATATGAAAAAGCATACAGCATTGCACTGGTGTTTAAAAACAGCAGCAACCCTAAAATTGCCAATTGGAAACGTGGAGTAAACCAAGCTAAAACGCTCGTTTTCTCTTCTTGCGCATTCTGTAATTGCTGTAAAACTTTGTGCTTAAAAAAATAATTGCATTTCACTTCCTCTACTGCATCTAATACTTTAAAAGTAGCTTCAACTTTCTCATTAATATGTTCTTTATTTTTCATTTTTATCTATTCCAAAACAATTGCTATTTCTTTAGATGCAAGAAATTATAAAAACTTGCAAGGATTACTGCTTTTTTTTGAAGAAAAGTTATCAATTACTTTTAAGGATTGTTTTTATAATAATTTGCCAACTTTTCCTGCAATCCTTTTTTAGCTCTAAACATAACCGATGCTATAGATGACAAATTTTTACCTGTAATTTCTATAATTTCTCGATAGCTTTTCCCATCAATCTTAGCCAAAGTAAAAATAACTCTTTGATTTTCTGGCAGTGTATTTATTGCTTTAAAAATAATTGCAGACTTCTCTTTGTTCTCTAATAAAATTCCAGGGTGGTTTACTTCTGTAAAATAATTGGTTTTATCAAAAGGAATCTCATTCCCTAAAATAGTTTGCATAAAAGCAAAACGTTTTTTTGAATTCTTTTTCCGGATAAACTCTAGACATTTATTCGTAGTAATTTTATAAATCCAAGTAGCAAGTTTCGAATCTCCTTTAAATTTAGAAATCGATTTAAAAACTTCTAAAAAAACTTCTTGCGCAACATCTTCTGCATCTTCTTTGTTCGGAACAAAAGAAATACAAGTCCCAAAAACTTTCTGCTGATACGCGTCTAAAAGACAACTAAAAGCAGCATGTTTACCAGATTGCAATTGATGAATAAGGTCTTGTTCGTTCAAAAATTTTATTTTCAAAAAAGTAAACTTACAAAAAATGTGAATAATCAAAAGAAAATAGTTAGTTTTTGTATCTTTGTAGCAGAACAATTATTTATGAAATTACTACTGATTACTTTCGTATTATTAGGACTTGGAGTTGCGGGAATTGCAATTAAAATTTGGGCAAAAAAAGATGGCAAATTTGCAGGAACTTGTGCAAGTCAAAACCCAATGTTAAACAAAGATGGTGACGCTTGTGGTTTTTGTGGAAAAACGCCAGAACAATATGAAAATTGTGCAGAACCAGAACATAATTAATTTTTTAGAAACGACACTATCTGTACTTTTTTGCACATTTATAGTTTTTACAGCAATTCAAATTATCTATGAAAATAGCTTTTTTTAATGCAAAAGGATTCATAAACTTTATAAACATAAATTCTCGTGGTGATGATGTACTTCGCCAAGATTTCGTAAACAACGAAAAAGAAGTAGTTTGTGATTCTCAAGACAGTTATCCAGTGCATGCCTTAACAATATCTTTCACAAAGATGTTTCGTCAAAAAAAAAGACATATTTCTGCCGCACACCACTATAAAATTCAACACCCACTTTTAGTAAGCTCGTGTTTTATTTCTAATATTCTTTTATTCTTATTTGCAGCGATTCTTTTTTTATTTTATCCTTGGCAAGATGTTTTACCAAATATTTTAAGTTTTTCTGTATTTCAATATTTGATTTTTAGATTCTCTGAAAAAAAATTACAAGAACCTCAAATCATTTATTTCTTACCTTTTTCAAAAATTAGTTTATTAATGTTTCAATTTAGTATATTTATCAATAATTTGATTTCAAAAACCAAGCATTGAAAATAAAAAATAAAAATCTTGAAATAAATATATCAAAAGCTAAAAGTGGCGATCAAGCTGCTTTTCGATTCTTACTGAATAATTTTTGGAGAGATGTTTTTAATTATCAATTAAAACGCAATATAAATGAGAACGATGCCGAAGATATCGCAATTCAGACGTTTTCAAAAGCCTTTGATAAAATCAACACTTACAATAACTCTTATGTTTTTAAAACGTGGTTAATCACCATTTCAAAAAATATTCATATCGATTTACTTCGAAAAAAAAATGTTTTAATTAGAATAGAAACTTCTAAAGAGCAAGAAGAAAAAGTGTATTTAGTTGTTGATGAAAACCCAACACCAGAAGATAAAATAATTAGAGAGCAAAATTTAGCAAAGTTATTGAGAGACATCAAACAACTAAAACCTAAATACCAAGAAATTATACAACTACGATACTTTCAAGAATTGAGCTACAAAGAAATTTCCGAGCAAATTAAAGAACCTATGAACAACGTTAAAGTGAAACTTTTACGCGCAAAAAAGTTGTTGGCAGAGATTATTAGAGGGAATTAATTATGAGAAAATCATTCTTACAGTCTTTAGGTCCAGGTTTATTATTTGCGGGCGCAGCAATTGGTGTTTCGCATTTAGTACAATCTACAAGAGCGGGTGCAGAATTTGGTTTTGGCTTGATTTGGGCATTGCTATTGGTCCATTTATTTAAGTATCCTTTTTTTCAGTTTGGTCCACGTTACGCAGCTGCAACTGGAGAAACGTTATTAGATGGTTACAAAAAGTTAGGCAAAAGCGTTTTGATAATTTACTACATACTAAATTTTGCCACCATGTTTACTATACAAGCAGCTGTTACTATTGTAACCGCTGGTTTAGCTTCTCAGCTTTTTGGTTTTACAAATGATTTGGTTTTATGGTCTGTAGTGCTATTATTTATCAGTTTCGTTCTTTTAATAGTTGGCAAATACAAGTTCTTAGATAATCTAATGAAATACATCATTGTAATTCTAACAATTAGCACAATAATTGCTGTTTGTGTGGCATTATTTAGCACAAAAGAGGTTTTTGATGTAACTCAAATTATTCCTTCAGGAACCGTAGAATTAACCTTCTTGATTGCTTTTTTAGGTTGGATGCCGGCTCCTTTAGACATTTCTATTTGGCACTCTATCTGGTCTGTAGAAAAAGATAAAACTACGGTTGTAAAAACAAAGCGGAAAGACGCCGTTTTCGATTTTAATATAGGCTATTTAAGTGCCCTTTTTTTAGCAGTTTGCTTTGTGCTTTTAGGCGCTTTAGTCATGTACAAATCTGGAGAAAACTTTTCTAACAAAGGCGGTATTTTTGCAACTCAATTAATAGAACTATACACACGGAATTTAGGTGAATTTTCATACATATTTATTGCAATTGCAGCTTTTACAACAATGTTTAGTACTACAATAACAACACTAGACGCCTCTCCAAGGGCAATGAATAGAACTTCAAAACTATTATTTAATAAAGAACTAAAATATGGGTATTGGTTTTGGATTCTCTTTTTATTCTTTGGTACCATTGTAATCCTAAAATACTTTATGGATAATATGGGATTATTAGTTAAAACTGCCACCATTTTATCTTTTTTAACAGCACCTTTTTATGCAATTTTAAACTATGTATTAATTACAGGAAAACACACTCCTAAAAAACACCAACCAGGCACCTATTTAAAAGTATTAAGTAACATCGGTATTGTTTTTTTAGTTGGGTTTAGTATTTGGTTTTTGTTGAATATTTAAATCTTTCCTTTGTATCTTTGTACTTTAATCAAGTGAAATATGGCAATAGAAACTTTAGTATCTCCTGAAAGAGTTAAAAAACCAAAATGGTTGCGTGTAAAATTACCAGTTGGTAAAAAATATACAGAACTTAGGAGCTTAGTAGATAAATATAAATTAAACACTATTTGTGCAAGTGGTAGTTGCCCAAACATGGGTGAATGTTGGGGTGAAGGTACTGCAACATTTATGATTCTTGGAAACACATGTACACGTTCTTGTGGTTTTTGTGGAGTAAAAACAGGGAGACCAGATACTGTTGAATGGGACGAACCAGAAAAAGTTGCGCGTTCTATAAAAATCATGGGCATTAAGCATGCAGTTATTACTTCAGTTGACAGAGACGATTTAAAAGATGGTGGTTCTATCATTTGGGCAGAAACAGTAGATGCAATTCGTCGCGCAAATCCAAAAACAACTTTAGAAACTTTAATTCCAGATTTCCAGGGAAACACAAATCAAATTGATAGAGTGATAGCTGTGCATCCAGAAGTAGTTTCTCATAATATGGAAACTGTAAGAAGATTGACACGTGAAGTTAGAATTCAGGCAAAATATGATAGAAGTTTGAGTGTTTTAAAATACTTAAAAGAGAACGGAATGAGAACCAAGACAGGTTTAATGCTTGGTTTGGGAGAAACGGAAGAAGAAGTAATTCAGACAATGAAAGAATTACGTGAAGTACATTGTGATGTTATTACATTGGGGCAATATTTACAACCCTCCAAAAAACATTTACCTTTAAAGGAATTTGTAACCCCAGAGCAATTCAAAAAATACGAAACAATAGGTTTAGAAATGGGCTTTATGTACGTAGAAAGTGGTCCTTTGGTAAGATCTTCTTACAAAGCGCATAAACACGTAAAATAATAGAGAAGCAAGTTCATACGTTGCCGTCTTAAAAAAAGAGATATCAGTATCAAAAAGCAATAATAAGTAACGATTCTCTAACGAGAATCGTTTTTTTTTATTTAAAAAATAAAAATAACATCAAATTCATGTTTCTCGAAAAAAATATGACTTTGGCACCATAATTGTATTAATTAAGAAGAAGAGACGTAGTAAACCTCTTCTGTGTAGATTAATTTGAATTAATTGATAAAGAAACCATCTCAAATGAGATGGTTTCTTAGTTTCTAAAGATACCTAAACTTCTTGCCTCTGAATTTCTTTCGCAGTTTTTTTGAACTTTATCTAAAACTCTTAAAAGATTACAATTGCAAAATTTAGCTATCTGCCTTTCTACATAGACTCTTTTGAATAATTATTTGATACTATTTACAGCTTCAGAAGTGTTATTCCAGCCATTTACTCCACCTCTACCGTGAAAATATGAGCTAATAGGGACGTATTCAATTTCCATTTTTTGAAATATGTAATCTAAAGGATCCATAAAATTTGCCACATTTACCAGAAAAAAATTAGAAAGTTTTATATTTTTTTTTGTGAATCCTTTTCACTTCTCTAATAAAGTTTCTTCTTTTTTTTGCTGCACTAAAAGAAAAAAGAAAGGATCGTAAAATTAAATAGAAGCTTTTCATAGTTTGGCTTCTTTGAATTTACGTAAAGCTACTATTATGTATAGCATCAAAAAAACCATCTCCTCCGAAGCTTCGGAAGAGATGGTTTTTTTTGTGTTCCTTGCTAAAGTTTCTTATTTATTCAACAAAACCTTGTGCCTTCATCCATTCGTCATTAAACATTTTGCCAACATATCTACTTCCGTGATCGTGAAATAATACGACCACAACATCCTCTTTGGTAAAATGTTCTTTTAACTGTAATAGACCTTTTATAGCTGCTCCTGCTGAATTCCCTAAGAACATCCCTTCCTCTTTGGCCAGACGCTGTGTATACACTGCAGCATCTTTATCTGTTACTTTTGTAAAACCGTCAATAACTCCAAAATTAACGTTTAAGGGTAAAATATCTTCACCAATACCTTCTGTTATGTATGGATAAATTTCCTTTTCATCAAAAACACCTGTTTCGTGGTATTTCTTAAAAACGGAACCATAAGTATCAACTCCCCAAATTTTCACAGAAGTTCCGGCTTCTCTTGCCATCATCTTTAAATAACTTCCAACTCCAGAAATAGTTCCTCCTGTTCCTACTCCGACAACAAAATGAGTTACTTTCCCTTCTGTTTGTTCCCAAATTTCTGGTCCAGTGCTTAAAAAATGTGCTTTGCAATTACTCGGATTATCATATTGATTTACATACCAAGAATTCGGAGTTTCTTCGCCCAATCTTTTAGAAACCGAATAATAAGAACGAGCATCATCTGGCTCTACATCCGTCGGACACACAACCACCTCTGCACCCACAGCTCGTAAAATATCTATCTTTTCTTTAGACTGTTTATCTGCCATTACAAAGATACATTTGTACCCTTTTATAATTGCCGCCAAAGCCAAGCCCATCCCTGTATTTCCAGAGGTTCCTTCAATAATTGTTCCTCCAGGTTTTAAACGTCCGTCTGCTTCTGCATCTGCTATCATTTGCAATGCCATTCTATCCTTTACCGAGTTTCCTGGGTTAAAAGTTTCATATTTAGAGAGCACTAAACATGGCAATTCTTTTGTTAAAACGTTCAATTTTACTAAAGGAGTATTTCCAATAGTTTCTAATATATTTTCAGCGTATTTCATTTCTATAATTTCTTTGGCAAATATAAATAATTTTTCGGGCGTTCCCTAAAGGTCGTGCTTTTCATTATATCTTTTCTCGTTGCTCAAAAAGGATGCTATTTCAATCACTAACGCAGCACTGCTAATGCCAAATGGTATTCCTAAAAAAAGAAAGACAAATTACAAAAACTAGAAAAGCTCAGAGGTGCAGAAACGAGTTATAATTTAAAGCGCGAAATAAATGGAAGTGGATGCATTATATTCTTAACAGCATTCAATAATACATAAATATAAAGGCATCCCAATTGTTATGTTAAACGGAAATGTAATTGCCAAAGCCATAGGGATATAAAGGCCAGGATTCGCTTTTGGTGCTGCTAGCTTCATGGCTGCAGGAACCGCAATATAAGAGGCACTGGCAGCTAAAATAGCCATCAACAATCTATTCCCTATTTCCTCTATAAATAAACCGCTAATTAGCGCTACTAAACAACCATTTATAATAGGAATTATAATGGAAAATGAGAGTGTAAACCATCCTTTTTTTAGCAGTACTTTTAACTTCTCGCCACTTGTAATTCCCATGTCTAACAAGAAAACAGCTAAAAAACCTTTAAAAAGATCTGTTGTAAATGGTTTGATTCCTGCTGCTTGCGCATCATTTGTAAAATAACCAACAAACAAACTTCCAATAATTAAAACCACACTTCCATTTGTTAAAGAGTGCCGAATGACTGTTTTGAAAGAAGTTTTAGTCTGTGCATCTTTATTATAGACCGAAATCAATAGCACTCCAACCATAATTGAGGGAGCTTCCATTAAAGCCATAACAGCTACCATATGGCCTCCAAAAGCAATTTGAGACATTTCTAAAAAAGAGATGGTAGTTACAAATGTTACTGCACTTACAGAACCATAAGCGGCTGCAATTGCCCCAGAATTTTCTACACTTAACTTCAATCTTAAAATATAGTAGCAATAAATAGGCACTATAAATGCTAGAAAAACTCCAAAAAGTAAAGACCAAATAATTTCTGATGTAATACTGCTATGCGCTAATTCTTGTCCACCTTTAAAACCAATTGCCAATAAGAGATATAAAGAAATAAATTTAGAAGAATTTTCTGGTATTTTTAAATCACTTTTTAAGTTCACAGCAATAAGACCTAAAAAAAAGAATAATAAAGCGGGGTTTGTTAAATTAGCTACTAAATATTGTAAATCCATAAATCAAAGTAAAAAGAAATAGGAAAGTATCACTTTTAGACTTTCCTATTTACACATCAAATCAAACACTTAGTTTTCTACAGAAATATGTATAGTACTAGCTATTTTTATAGTGCAACCATTTACATCTAAAGAACTTAGAAAAGCCTTAATATCTGCTTTATCCTTTATTAATTCTGTAATTCTAGTATTGTCGTAAGTACATGCATCATTTATATTGCCTTCTGTTTTAGACAATCTTTCTAATTTGTGAAAATTGATTTTTACATCTACAGTATTACTAATAATGTCTAAAGCTTCTCTTTTAGAGAAGCTTCCTTCAATTAATTTTAACTGTTGATTCATAAGTGAAGTATCAAAAACTTCTGCAGGTTGTATCGTTGTATTTTTCATAATTTAATTATTTAGAGATCGGATTAGATTTTAAATTTTTGATAAAAAAAATGAGCACTAATATAAATTGCGAAACAAAGAGCTCTTTTAGAAAAGGACTCGCAATTGTAATTGCTAAAACATTCAGAACTACCATTGCTATAACAACTATAAACTGAAAAAATTTAAATAGTTGCGCCCTTGTAACCTGAATGACAACATCCGTATGTAATGCCCTTGTTTGCACTGTTGATTTGATTACTGTCTGACTCATGATTTTATTTTTTACAAAGAAAAGGGCTTTATTTCATATATTTTTATTTATCTTTATTATATAATGCATAAAAATAATTTATGAAATATACGTTACACCAATTAGAAATATTTAGAAGAGTGGCAGAAGTTAAAAGTGTAACCAAAGCATCTGAACAACTTTTCTTATCACAGCCTGCCGTATCTATTCAATTAAAGAATTTTCAAGACCAATTTAAGCTACCATTATTTGAAGTAGTTGGCAGAAAAATATACATTACTGAATTTGGAGAAGAAATTTCTGAAACCGCTTTTAAAATATTAGAGCAAGTAGCAGCAATTAACTATAAATCTGCAATTTATGAAGGAAAATTAGCTGGAAAATTTAAAATAGCTATGGTATCAACCGCAAAATATGTACTGCCTTATTTTTTAGCCGATTTTATTAAAAAAAATGAAATGGTAGATTTAACGATGGATGTTACGAATAAAATGACGGTATTAAGAAGTTTAGAAAATAACGAATGTGACTTTGCCTTGGTCTCTACAATTCCTAAAAAACTGAATATAGACCGCATAGAATTAATGAAAAATAGGCTTTTTTTCATGGCAAATAGAGAATATAAAGTTTCAAAAGAAAAAGTTTTAGAAGAATTGAACAAGTCGCTCTTTATTTTTAGAGAACAAGGCTCTGCAACTCGTTTGGCAATGGAAAGGTATTTGATAAAACATAAAATAACTGTTCATAAAAAAATGGAACTGACCTCTAATGAAGCCGTAAAACAGGCTGTTCTTGCGGGTTTAGGAATTTCTATAATGCCAATTATTGGTGTTAAAAACGAATTGCAAAAAGGAGATTTACAAATTATAGAAATTATAGATTTACCACTAGAAACCAATTGGAACTTAATTTGGTTAAAATCTAAAAACTTATCTACTGTGGCAAAGGCGTTTAAAAAACACATTGAAGACAACAAAGAAAGTATCATTAAAAATAAGTTTAACCCATTTTAAAAAGAGTCTTTAGGCAAACTTTATAGCCGTAGAAGGGTTTATTTTAGTGATGATATAAGAAGGTATAATCAACATTAAAAAACACAAAACAAGTGTACCAATGTTTAAGGCTAAAATTACACTTATAGAAATATGAACTGGCATGGTAGCCACATAATATGTTTCTGGATTTAAAGTAATTATTTTAAAAAAATACTGTAAACCAATTATAGACAAGCCGATACTATTTCCCCAGAAAAGTCCTTTTAAAATAAGATAGGAAGCGTTGTACAAAAATATTTTACGAATACTGGAATTGTAACTTCCTAAAGCTTTTAGAATTCCTATCATTTGAACGCGCTCTAAAATAAGCACTAACAGTGCAGTAATCATGTTTATGCCTGCAATTAAAATCATAATTCCGATAATAAACCAAACGTTGTTATCAAATAATTTAATCCAATCAAAAACTGCAGGATAACTTTCTAAAATAGTTTTAGCATTTAAAGTTAGACTAATTTCGCTATAGATTTCTTCACCTTTCTTTTCAATATCGTCAAAGTTATCTAAAACAACCTCAAAACCACCTACCTGATTTTCTGTCCATTTATTCAACTTTTGAACTTCTCTAATATCACCAATCATCATATTTTTATCAAACTGAGCAAATCCAGAGTTGTAAACTCCAGCAATCCTATATTTTCTATTAGACGGTAAATTACTAGAAGTCGTTTTTATAAAAGTAGCTAAAATGGTGTCTTTTAATTTTAATTGCAAACGGTTCATAATTGTTTGTGACAATAAAACTTCTTTGGTTCTTGGTTGGTTAAAATCTGGAACGTTCCCCGCAACCAAATACTCCTTAAAAAAAGTCCAGTCATAATCACTAGAAACGCCTTTAAAAACAATGCCTTCAAAATCGGTTTCAGTTCTTAAAATTCCACCTTTAGAAGCAAAAATTTGAACGTTTTTTATGCCCTCCACATTTTGAAACTCTGGATAAAAATCTTGTTCAATTTGAATAGGGCCTATAGAAACATCCGAATTATTATTGTCATAATTCACAATTTGAACATGCCCCTTGAAACCTGCCATTTTATCGCGAATTTTAGTCTGCAAACCCGATGCAGTTGCCACGGCAATAAGCATAATAATAATTCCCAACGCAATTGCAGTGATTGCAATTTTTATTATTGGCGAAGAAATGCTATTTTTATATTTTTTACCCGCAATAATGCGTTTTGCAATAAATAACTCGTAATTCAAATTATGATTGATTTTAAACAATTCAAAAATACATATTTATTCTTATTTCTAGTATTGAATTTTCAGCTGATTTCTTGTGCTCAAAAACTAAAATCAATTGAAACAAATACTACAGATACAGTTGCTGTTTTAAAAACGGGTGCAGAAAGCACCGTTTTATATCTCAATTTATTAAAAGGTAAGAATGTTGCAATAGTAGCAAATCAAACGTCAGTTATAGAGAAAAAAGCAGCGACAAAAGAGAAAAGAGTGTTTACCCACATAGTAGATTCGTTGTTATCCCTAAATATAAAAATTAAAAAGGTATTTGCACCAGAACACGGTTTTAGAGGAAAAGCGGACGCTGGCGAAATTATAAAAGATGGTTTTGATACTAAAACAGGTTTATCAATAATCTCTTTGCATGGTAAAAGTTATAAACCTTCAACCAAAGAACTAAAAGAAATTGATATTGTTGTTTTTGACATTCAAGATGTTGGCGTGCGTTTCTATACCTATATTTCCTCTTTACACTATGTAATGGAAGCTTGTGCAGAAATGAAAATCCCTCTAATTATTTTAGACAGACCAAATCCGAATGGACATTATGTTGATGGTCCGGTATTAGAATTAGAGCACCAATCTTTTGTAGGTATGCATAAAGTTCCGGTTGTGTATGGAATGACCATAGGAGAATATGGAAAAATGATTAATGGAGAAAAATGGCTTAAAAACGGAATTCAGTGTAATTTAACTGTCATTCCTTTAGAAAATTACACACATCAATCAGAATATAGTTTAACCATAAGACCATCGCCTAATTTACCCAATGATAAAAGTATTAACCTGTATCCAAGTTTAGGTTTTTTCGAGGGAACTATTATTAATGCTGGTCGTGGGACAGAATTTCAATTTCAAAGATATGGAGCACCCTTTTTTCCAAAAAACAACTTCAGTTATACTCCAACACCAAACTTTGGGTCTAAATATCCAAAACAAAAGGGGACAATTTGTTATGGTGTGGATTTAAGTGCTACTAAAAAATTAAATTCTTTAAACTTGGAATGGCTAATTGACGCATACCAAAAGACACCAAAAAAAGAAAAATTCTTTGGAAAAACTTTTACAATTCACGCTGGAACAGAAAAACTACAACAGCAAATTGAGCAAGGAATGTCTCAAAAAAAAATTCAAAATTCCTGGGAAAAAAGTATAGAAATATTTAAAAAAGTTAGGAGTACGTATTTAATATATAAATAAAGAACATTAAAAGCACTTTTAATAAAAATCAAAAAACATCTAAAGAGACCTTCTCTTTTGGCTGTTTGGATCTTTTTTACACACTATTAAAAGTTTAGATGTATTATTAAGAATGCTTCACCTTTTTATTTCCTTCTAAAGGCAAACGTTTCTTTAAATTTTCTACAATATTATACGCTGCAGGACAAACGGTGGTATTATCAATTGTTAAATCTGTAATGCCAATAAATTTTCTTCGATTGGTATGTGGATATTCAGCACATGCTTTTGGTCGAACGTCATAGATGGTACACGTATTATCAGATTCATCTAAAAAAGAACAGGGCGCTGTTTTTAAGACTAAAAAGTCATCTTCGTCTCTTGATAAATATTTCTCTGTAAAAGCAGCGGATTTCATTTTCAAACGCTTCGAAATTCTATCTACATCTATATTTGTAAAGATAGGACTGGTAGTTTTACAACAGTTAGCACAGGTTAAACAATCTGTCTTTTTAAACTCTTCATCATGCAATTCTTGCATTAAATAATCCAATCTTTTTGGAGTGCGCTTCTTAAGTCTCGCAAAGTATTTCTGACTCTCTTTTTTTGCTTCTTCTGCTAATTTTGGGAGTTGTTTAAGCATTTTTTCCATGCCGTAAAATTACAATTATTCTTCCGGAAAAATCAATCTGAAAAACAAATAAAATTCTTAATTTTGTAAATCAATTTTTCAAAGTAAATGAATATTCAAAACACCATTGAAACCAAAGTAAAAGAGGGTTTTATCGCTTTATATAATACCGAAATTCCAACTGTAGAATTTCAAGCAACAAGAAAGGAATTTGAGGGGGATATTACTGTTGTCGTATTTCCAATGTTGCGCTTTAAAAAAGGAAATCCCGTGCAAATTGGTGAAGAACTGGGGAAGTACCTCGTTAACAACATACCAGAAATCACGAATTATAATGTTGTAAAAGGCTTTTTGAATTTGGTGATTGCAGACACTTTTTACACAAAATTTTTTCATACTGCATATTCAGATTCAAATTTCGGATTTGTCTCAACAACGGAGGATGAAAAAGCGGTAATGGTTGAATACTCATCTCCAAACACAAATAAACCTTTGCATTTAGGGCATGTTCGTAATAATTTATTAGGATATGCTGTTGCAGAAATCATAAAAGCTGCTGGAAAGAAAGTCTACAAAACTCAGATTATTAACGATCGTGGAATTCATATCTGTAAGTCGATGTTGGCTTGGGAAAAATATGCTCCCAATGGAAGTGATGGAAAAAAAGAGACTCCAGAAACTACGTTAAATCCTGAGTTAAAAAAAGGTGATAAATTAGTTGGAAGTTACTACGTAAAATTCGATCAAGAGTATAAGAAGGAAATTGTGCAGCTAATTGCAGATGGAAAAACTGAAGAAGCAGCAAAAAAAGAAGCACCTCTTTTAGTAGCAGCACACCAAATGCTTTTAAAATGGGAAGCTGGAGATACACACGTTGTATCCCTTTGGAAAGAAATGAACTCTTGGGTATACAGCGGTTTTGAGGTTACCTATAAAGATATGGGCGTTAATTTTGATACCTTATATTATGAAAGCGACACCTATTTACTAGGAAAAGATGTGGTTGCACAAGGAATAGCGAAAGGTGTTTTCTATAAAAAGGAAGATGGCGCTGTTTGGTGTGATTTAACGGAAGATGGTTTAGATGAAAAAATTGTACTGCGTTCAGATGGAACTGCAGTTTATATGACACAAGATATTGGCACTGCAATTCAACGTGTAAAAGATTACCCAGATGTAGTCGGAATGGTCTATACGGTTGGTAATGAACAAGATTATCATTTTCAAGTCTTATTTTTAATTTTGAAAAAATTAGGATTCGATTGGTCGAAACAATTGCACCATCTAAGTTACGGAATGGTAGATTTACCTTCTGGAAAAATGAAGTCTAGAGAAGGAACAGTTGTTGATGCAGATGAATTAATGCTAGAAATGACGGCTACTTCCAAAGCTATTTCTGAAGAATTAGGGAAATTAGAAGGCTATTCAGATACCGAAAAAAACGAGTTGTATAAAACCATTGGTTTGGGTGCATTAAAATATTTTATTTTAAAAGTGGATCCTAAAAAGAGAATTTTGTTTGATCCAAAATCATCTGTAGATTTTCAAGGAAATACAGGGCCTTTTATTCAGTATACCTATGCAAGAATTCAGTCTATTATTAGGAAAGCAAGCTTTGATTATTCAAAAGTAGTAACGATTGATTTGCACGAAAAGGAAAAAGAATTGTTAAAACAATTAGAATTGTATCCTGAGACAATACAACAAGCAGCGGCAAGTTATTCACCAGCTTTAATTGCAAATTACACCTATGATTTGGTAAAGGAGTTTAATTCTTTTTATCAGAATGTATCCATATTAGGAGAGGAAAATCAAGATAAAAAAATATTTAGAGTGCAGTTGGCTAAGAAAGTTGCCGATACCATCAAATCTGCATTTTCGTTATTGGGAATTTCTGTTCCAGAGAGAATGTAAAAAAAATAAGCCGTTGCTCAATGCAGTTGGTAATAAGAACAAAAGATAGTAAATTAGCACGCGCTAGGGATTGAAGTGACATCCTTTTTTTTTTATAAATGTGTCATTGTGAGGAACAATGCAATCTCTTTTTAAATTTGAGATTGCCACAGAAAGTGAAAAACTTTCTTCGCAATGACAGCACAAAAAGAAAGATAAAACGAAAAGCCCGCTCGAACGCCCAAAATAAAGTAATAAAAAGACAAAATACGATTATGAAATACGACATCATTATTATTGGAAGTGGTCCTGGAGGATATGTAACAGGAATTAGAGCTTCTCAATTAGGCTTCAAAGTGGCTATTGTGGAAAAAGAATCTCTAGGTGGAATTTGCTTAAACTGGGGATGTATTCCTACCAAAGCGTTGTTAAAATCTGCACAGGTATATGACTATTTAAAGCATGTAGATGAATATGGTTTAAAGGCGGAAGCAATTGACAAAGATTTTGGAGCGGTAATTAAAAGAAGTCGTGGTATTGCAGACGGAATGAGCAAAGGTGTTGCTTTTCTTATGAAAAAAAACAAAATTGATATTCTTAACGGTTTTGGAAAAGTAAAAACTGGTAAAAAAGTAGCGGTTACTGCTGAAGATGGCAAGGTAACTGAATACAGCGCTGATAATATCATTATTGCAACGGGCTCTCGTTCTAGAGAATTGCCAAACTTACCACAAGATGGTGTAAAAGTAATTGAATACAGAAAAGCAATGACCTTGCCAAGCCAACCAAAATCTATGATTGTTGTAGGTTCGGGGGCAATTGGTGCTGAGTTTGCACATTTTTATAATACAATGGGAACAGAAGTTACCATCGTAGAATTTCTACCAAATTTAGTTCCTGTTGAAGATATTGACGTGTCAAAACAATTTGAACGTTCTTTCAAGAAAGCTGGAATTAAAGTAATGACCAATGCTTCCGTAGAAGCTGTTGATACTTCTGGTGAAGGAGTTGTTGCAACTGTGAAAACAAAGAAAGGTGAAATAAAATTAGAAGCAGATATCTTATTATCGGCTGTTGGAATAAAGTCTAACATTGAAAACATAGGTTTAGAGGATGTTGGAATTATTGTTGACAGAGATAAAGTATTAGTAAATGATTTTTACCAAACAAATATCCCTGGCTATTACGCGATTGGTGATATTACCCCAGGACAAGCTTTAGCCCATGTTGCTTCTGCAGAGGGAATTACTTGTGTAGAAAAATTAGCAGGTTTACATACAGAAGCAATCGATTATGGAAATGTTCCTGGTTGTACCTATTCAACTCCTGAAATTGCCTCTGTAGGTATGACAGAAGCAAAAGCAAGAGAGGCTGGTTATGAATTAAAAGTTGGTAAATTTCCTTTTTCTGCATCTGGAAAAGCAACAGCCGCAGGTACTAAAGACGGATTTGTAAAAGTTATTTTTGATGCAAAATATGGAGAATGGCTAGGTTGCCATATGATTGGTGCTGGAGTTACGGACATGATTGCAGAAGCAGTTTTAGGACGTAAATTAGAAACTACAGGACACGAAGTTTTAAAAACAATACACCCGCACCCAACAATGAGTGAAGCTGTTATGGAAGCTGTTGCAGATGCGTATGATGAGGTGATACATTTGTAGATTTTCAGAAACAAAAGTTAAAGACAAGATTAAAAAACCTTACCAATTTGGTAAGGTTTTTTTTTATATTTGGTGTTTATCAAAAAAAACTCCAAATAGACACCATCTAAAACACATCGCATCATTTTGATCACCAACAAAAAAAAGTTTTTTATAGAAATTCTGAAAGGAATTTTAAAATTGGTGGTTGCCGGGCTCTTTATTGGGTACCTAAAAGAATATGATTTTTGTATTGCTGTTATTCTTGCTGCTAAAATTCTTCACAATATTTACAAAGACATCGTAAAACCAATACAGAAAAACTGGGTCTTATTAATTGGAATGTTATTAACCTGTTTTGGCGGAATTGTAGGCGAAAACTGGGGTGTTTCTAATGAATATTGGGCGTATCATGCAGTAGAAAGAACATTGCCTCTTTGGCTGCCTTTTGCTTGGATGTATGCCTTCTATTTTTTATATAAGTTAGAATTGAAGCTCATTCCACTTTTAAAAAATCAACATCAAAAAAATAAGGTTTTACTTGCTTTGTTACTAGCTTTGATGCTTCCTGCCTTTGGTGAAGTAATTACTATTTACTTAGGTGTTTGGACCTATTATTGGCCATATCAACTTCTAGGTGTTCCGTTGTATGCTTTTATTTGTTTGGTATTTGTACACATGCTCGTATATACCATTTTACATATTGTCTGTAAAAAGTATAAAATTGAAGATGTTGTTTTTAATTGATGTTATATGCCTATTTTAATGGAAAAATAGCGCTCTTTCAACTAGTTCTCGATAGAGTTTATCTTCATTCTTCAGAAAGGTTACTTGAATTAACAGCTATCTAATGCTGAAAATTCGGCCTTGCAAAGAATGAAGTATTCTCTTAAATCAGTAGATAAATTACCTGTTCATATGTTCCCATACTAGTGCTCGTTTTAAAATCTCCAACAAGCAATTCTTGTTACTTTATTTCCCTGACTCATAGGAATTACCTTAAATTCAATGGCTCCTAATTTTGCTGATGATTTTTGTAAACTCACGATATTTTCTTTCTTAGAAACTAAACTTGTAAACCATTTACTTTTCTCTTTAAACAAAGAACTTTCGTATAAATAGTTATGCAAAAATGCTTTTTCTCCGCCAACATACCACAATTCATTATTGTTTCCAGAGAAATTTCTTACGGTATTGTTTCCTAAGTTTTTGTTCTTACGTTTGTTTGCACCCTGCGCTTCTTCGGCTGATTTAAAAAAAGGTGGATTACACATAACCGCATGAAAAGAATCTTCATTATTTAAGATTCCTTTTAAGATATTATTTTCGTCTGGTTGCTGACGCAACTCTATTTTACTTCCTAAATTATTATCATGAATAATATCTTGTGCAGTATCTAAAGATTTAAAATCGATATCTGTGGCCACAAAGTTCCAATCATACTCGGCAGCTCCTAAAAGCGGATAAATACAAGTTGCCCCTGTTCCTATCTCAAGAATTTTAATAGCTTCTTCACTACCTATTAAATCTGCTAAATAATGTATGTAATCTAAACGCCCTGGAATTGGCGGACATAAATTTTCTTTTGGAAAATCCCAAACAGCAATTTTATCGTAAGAAAACAATAATGCCTTATTGAGCTCTTTTACACCCTCAGGGTCTGAAAAATCAATGGTAATAACATCAAAATTATTTTTTGAAACGAATGCTTCTAACTTCGGATTTATTTTGATTAACGCATCAAAATCATAGCCTTTATTGAATTTATTTCTTGGGTGAAGATTTTTTTCTTTCATGGTATTTAGTATGATTTTATTGCAATAAATAGTGGTTTATATTTCAATGAATTCGAAGCGTATTTGCATTCCCTTTTCAGAAAATCAAAAGTAATAGTATTACCTTAATTTAAACACATTTATACTCAATAATTCCTGTAATTTATATAAAAAAGATGCAAAGATATACTTCAGAGCTTTCACCCCCCTTTTTCAATGTGCAGCACTGTGTTCAAATTCTTACAATTCTAAAACAGTAAAGGTTAAATCTAAGGGTTTTAAAGATTCTTTTAATGCAGTAATAAAAGAAGTACCGTATTCTAAATAGTACTCCGAGAAATTGCGCTGTCTTTCTTCTAGACTTTGGTTTGGTAATAGCTGGTTTTGAAGCGCAGTAATTCTATCAACAATATCTACGTGTCTTCTTTTCTCTGCTCTTAACAATCTCTTTTGAAGATTTTCTAAACCTTTAATTTGTTTTCTTTCTTGGGCATTTACAGCATTTACAAAAGAAATATCTGTTTTTCTAGCTACTTCCTTTAAATCAATGAATTGGCTTTCTAAAAATTCAATTTTTTTATTAAAATCGATTTCAATATCTGAGTTATCCATTACTTTTTTAGCAACTAATTCATGTTGTGTTAAAAACATCTCTTCATGAGAAATAGTCAAGCTATCCAGTTTTTTTTGTTGTTTTTCTGAGACTACTTGCACAGAGTTTCGCAATAATAAGATTGGAAAAGGAATCTTTACTTTTTCGAAATAGTCTTTCAACTCAAACCAATATGCAATTTCTCCACCTCCGCCTACATAACATAAATTCGGCAAGATTACTTCTTGATACAAGGGCCTCATGATAACATTTGGTGAAAAGTCTAATGGATTTTCGTGTACTTCTTTTAAAATTTCACTTTTAGAAAAAGTAGTATTGGTATTATTAACTTTGTAAACTCCGTCCTCAAAAAGAATGCGTTCTCGAGAATTTTCGCCTAAATAAAACAAATTAATTTCTCTTGGGTTTACTTGAATTTTATAATTCACCTCAAGCTTAGCAATGGTTTTTGAAACTTCTTTATACGAAGTTTTGTTTTCTAATTCATCTTTTATAAACGGTATGAAAAGCGTTTTCAATGCGGCATCATCACCATCTACAATGAGTAGACCAAATTCTTTGAATAATTCATTGGCAATATATCGTGTTGCATCTGCTAAATTAGGGTGTTCTAAATATCCTTTAGAGAACAACTCTTTTAAATACTTGGCATTTTTAGACCCCCCTAACTGGTTTGCAAAAACTTCTAAAACTTGTGCTAACCCGTCTGTAGAAAAACGACCAACTGCACCGCCATCCTCACGACTCCACTTTACTTTTTTCCCTTCAAAATTAAAATAATTGATCTCTTCAAAATCGTGGTCTTCCGCTGCCATCCAATACATAGGAACCACCTTTTTTTCTGGAAATTTTTCCGTTAATTCTTCTGCTAAATTAATTACAGAAATAATTTTATATAAAAAATACAAAGGTCCTGTAAACAAATTTAATTGATGCCCTGTAGTTACAGTAAATGTATTTTTCGATTTTAAAAGATGGATATTTTCTTGCGTTTTGTCAGAAGTATTTAAATTTGCATATTGTCTTTTTAAAGCGTCTACCAAGACCAATCTCGATTGCAAACTAAAAGATTTCGCTTTCTCTTCAATTTGATTGTAAAAACCAGTATTATCAGGAAAGTTATTGTAAAACCCATGTATGGTCTCTTTTTGTGCTACATAATCTAGCATTGTTTTAGAGAAAAAACCGGTATTTTTAAATGGAATTTGAGTTGCTTTCATTAGACAATAAGAAGTTTTAAGCAACAATCAGTTTCTAGCGTACCGTTCATGTAGTTGTTTTAATTTTGCATAAAAATACAAATATTTTATCCGTAGTCAATCACTTCATTTCAATCTTACCAACTTTTAACATGTTCAGATTTCAAGAAACTAAAAAAGTAAAAATATATCCTTACTTTTGATTCTCTAACCCACTATTTATATGAAAGTTAAAGTACTTCTAGGTCTTCTTATTTTATTTACAGGAACACTATTCGCGCAAACAATTAAATCTCCATCAGAATTTTTAGGATATGAAATCGGTTCTCGATTTACACGTCACCATAAGGTAGTTGCTTATTTTAAATATGTTAGCAACTCGGTATCCAACGTGAAATTAGAAAAATATGGAGAAACAAATGAAAACAGACCTTTGTATGTTAGTTATATTTCTTCACAAGAAAATATCTCTAATTTAGAAAATATTAGAAAAGAAAACCTTTCTCAAACAGGAATTATTGCCGGAAATTCTGCAAATAAAAAAGCCATCGTATGGTTGAGTTACAACGTTCATGGTAACGAAGCGTCTAGTACAGAAGCGGCAATGTTAACATTGTACGAATTGGTTACAAATAAGAAAGCATGGTTAAAAAATACAGTTGTTATTTTAGATCCCTGTCTAAATCCTGATGGTAGGGATCGATATGTAAACTGGTTTCATCAAGTTAAAAGTAAACCATTTAATATAGATCAGAATGCAAAAGAACACTCAGAACCATGGCCAGGTGGAAGACCAAATCATTATTTATTCGATTTAAATAGAGACTGGGCTTGGGTAACTCAAGTAGAATCTCAACAAAGAATTGCTATTTATAATAAATGGATGCCACATGTACATGTAGATTTCCATGAACAAGGAATTAATAGTCCGTATTACTTTGCTCCTGCTGCTGCACCTTTTCATGAAGTAATTTCTGACTGGCAACGTAGTTTTCAAACACAAATTGGAAAAAATCACGCAAAATATTTTGATAAAGAAGGTTGGTTGTATTTTACAAAAGAAAGTTTTGATTTGCTATACCCTAGTTATGGCGATACTTACCCAACCTACATGGGTGCCATTGGAATGACTTATGAACAGGCGGGCCATGGACGCGCGGGTTTAGGAGTACAAACTGATGAAGGAGAAGTTTTAACCTTAAAAGATCGCGCAATTCATCATATGACAACGGGGTTGTCTACCGTTGAAATTTCTTCTAAAAATGCTGAAAAGTTAAATACTGAGTTCAAAAAATTCTTCGATAACTCGAATTTTAATTACAAGAGTTATGTGTTAAAAAATGAGAATGATGATAAAATAAATCGTTTGAAAAAACTTTTAGACACGCATGAAATTAGGTACGAAAGTGCAAAAATTGGTTCTGTAAAAGGATATAATTATAACACGCAAGAAGAGGGTAGGTTTGATGTAAATAATAGCGATTTGGTAATTCATACCGATCAGCCGAAAGGAAAAATGGTAAAAGTACTATTTGAACCCAATGCAAAACTAGCAGATTCATTAACCTATGATATTACTGCTTGGTCTTTACCATATGCACATGGTTTAAATACCATTGCTTCTAAATCCAACGTAAATTCTTCGAAAAACCAAAGCATAAGTGCTGTTAAAAATACAATTGATGCTGCTGCTTACGCCTATATTTCAAAATGGAATAGTTTAGACGATGCTACTTTTTTAAGCGACTTATTACAAAACAATATTGTGCCTCGTTTTACTGAAAAAGAATTTTCTACAAATGGAAAATCCTTTAATAAAGGAACCTTAATCATTTTAAGAAATGACAATCGAAATTCAAATTTTGACACAAAACTAATCGCTATTGCGAATAAACATCAACGTGAATTAACACCATCATCAACAGGATTTGTAAGTTCTGGTGTAGATTTTGGCTCTTATTCTGTAAAACCAATCAACAAACAAAAAGTGGCTGTTTTATCTGGACAAGGAACTTCTTCTTTAAGTTTTGGTGAAATCTGGCACTTCTTTGAAACGCAATTAGAATACCCAATTACAAATATTAATTCCAGAGATTTTGGGACAACAGATTTAAGCAATTATGATGTACTTATTGTACCAAATGGTACTTACAAATCTCTTTTAAATAAAACTACTTTGAATAAAGTAAGAAAATGGACCCGCTCTGGAGGTACCTTAATTGCTATTGGAAATGCATTAGATAGTTTTGCTGATAAAGAAGGATTTTCTTTAAAAACTAAAAAAACGAATGAAAACTCTGATAAAAAAAAGAAAGACCAAAAAGATAATTTAACGCCGTTCGAAGACAGAGAGCGAGAAAATATAGCTAATTTAATTGGAGGAAGTATTTTTAAAAGTACGGTAGATACTTCACACCCAATGGCTTTTGGTTATGATAGTACCTACTTTTCCTTAAAATTAAGTGGAATGGCCTACCACTATCTAAATGAAGGTTATAATGTTGCCTATTTTGATAAAGACACCAAAAATGTTTCTGGTTTTGCTGGTAGCAGCGCTGTAAAAAAGGTGCCCGAATCTTTGTTGTTTGGAGAAGAGCCAATGGGCAATGGTAGTGTTGTGTATATGGTAGACAATACTTTATTTAGAGCTTTTTGGGAAAATGGAAAGCTATTTATTGCCAATGCTGTTTTCTTCTTAAATTCTGACGAACTGAAATAATGCCTATAAGAAAGACTCCACAAGTTTTAAAAACTTGTGGAGTCTTTCTTATATATCTATGAAACGCGAAACCTTTTGCATATTATTTACAGTAGCTGCCAACTGAGAGCTGAAAATTGTTTTTTCTTTTAATTTAAAAAGAGCCCCCTTTCCTGGCCTTTTTAAAGAAATCTACTAATGGATTTTAGCTTTCCCATGAACACTTCACGAGCATCCCTTTTTTTTGAGTTACCTAAAGGGAAACGATTCATTTTATTATAGCTTTTGAACTGATATCTATCGCATTTTCATACCAAACGTTCACTTCTAGCAGGCTGTCTTTTTTATAAATGCCGTCTCACTTCCTTTTAAATTTCAGCTTTCACAAGCACAGTAGTTCTTTAAAAAGCCAGCGTTCAAACCTCGAAGAATTCATTACAATCAAACAGGCTGTAAAATTGTTCTTAGTACATAATGAATGTGCTATCTATTGATAGCTTTTAGGCATTTTTCTAGCTTTTATTAATTGTTCGAATGCAGAGCCTATTTCTAATAATTTTCTTTCTGAAAAAGGAAGTCCAATAAACGTTAAACTGATAGGCTCCCCAGATTTTTTATATCCCATTGGCACTGTCAGTGTTGGATATTTCGCAACGGCAGCAATACCAGAATGATAATTATTAATAGACAAAATAGCCTCTAAATTTTCAGATTTTAAAGCCTGTAAATATTTTTTACCCTCCGCACTTAATTTGTTTTTTATAACTTCTAATTCCTCCAAAGTAGTTGTGTCTTTTACAATTCCATCAAATAGTTGCTGCCCATAAGGTGCTCTTAAAAGCGTGTCTTTTAAGTTGAAAAGTGTTACATCTTCCACTGATTTAATCGTTATATTTTTAGCGGCATACTCTGATAAGTATAAAGGTAAATCCTTTTTCATATCAGTATTTAAAAATGTTATAAAACCATCAAAAGAAATTTCTGGAGGAGTTATTTCTAGGATTTCAACACCTACTTCTTTTAATATTTCTACTGTTGCTGCATATATAGAATCTGACAATAATGATTTTAAAACACCTAGTTTTCTACCCTTCAACTTTTGACTGAATCCGTTTTGCACATAATCTTGCGCATTTTTTTTTGAGCCAACATTATTTTGATCATACCCGCTCAATGCATTCATAAAAATGGCGTTGTCAATTACATTTTTTGTCATGGGACCAGGAGTATCTAGCGTAGAAGAAATAGGAACAATTCCAGTGCTCCTTAAAACTCCAATTGTTGGCTTTAAACCAACTACAGAATTTAAGCTTGAGGGTGACGTGATTGAACCTGCCGTTTCTGTTCCAACTGCTGCAACTGCAAAGTTAGCGGCAACTGTGACAGCACTTCCGGCAGAACTTCCACCTGTTTCAAATTCACCTCTCCCATATGGGTTTAGCGTTTGTCCGCCGACTGCAGAATATCCTAATGGGCAACCAGCACAAAAGAAATAAGCCCATTCACTTAAATTTACTTTCCCTAAAATAAGTGCTCCCTTTTCACGCAATTTTTTAACAATAAAAGCGTCTGTTGTATTCTTATTCTCAGCCAAAACAATAGCTCCCGCTGTTGTTGGCATGCCAGCCGTATTGATGTTGTCTTTCAAAAATATTGGCATTCCGTATATAGAATACTCCGCATTTTCTTTTTTATCTTTATCTCTTGCTCTTGCCTCATTTAAAACATTGGGATTTAAGCTAATAATACTATTTAAAGATTTTGTAGAATCACTTTCAAATTTCCTGATTCTATATAAATAAAACAACGTTAGTTTTTCATACGAAAGGCTTCCATTTTTGATGTTTTTCTGAAGCGTAGGAATGTCTTGCTCTAAAATAAACGGTTTTAATGCGATATAATTCTCCTCTGAAAAATATCCTAAATCATTCTCAAAAGGTTTAAAAACAGTATTCATATCTAAATACTTAGACTGAAACAACTTCAATTGCATTCTATTATTCTCATGATTTTGTTGCTTTTGTAAAGCAAGCGTTTCATCATATTTTTTAAAGGTAACTGTAGGTTGTTTTTCTTTGTTTGTTTGACAGCTGATAAGAAATAAAATTGAAATAATAAGAAGTATTTGTTTTTTCATAATGATAAATTCACGTGTTAAAGATACGGTTTAAAAAAATTTTAAATTTGAATCATCTGAAATAATGCTTCCAAATCACATCTTTTTAACCTGATGATAATGTTTACCGCTATTTAAATTCTGTTAAAGAATGTTTTCAAGATAGCATTATAAAATACACAAATGTGTGTAACACGTATTTTAAGGTTATAATATATTTTGAGTACTGGCAAGCCTTTCAAAGGAACATGCACGAACATAATTTAAAAAAAGTAAGTTATATGCATACATAAACGCACAGAGCCTTCAGTATTAAAGCAAAAAACTCCTGATTAGGAGTTTTTATGGTCATTTTTAAATACGATTTACTACTTAAAAAAAGAATCTACGAACTCGTGTTTGTTAAAAACCTGCAGATCGTCTATTCCCTCCCCGACACCAATATATTTTACAGGAATTTTAAATTGATCTGAAATACCAATTACAACACCGCCTTTTGCAGTTCCGTCTAGTTTAGTCACTGCCAAAGAAGTAACTTCTGTAGCTCGTGTAAATTGTTTTGCTTGTTCAAATGCATTCTGACCTGTAGAGCCGTCTAAAACTAATAAAACTTCGTGTGGTGCATCTATAATTACTTTTTGCATTACCCGCTTAATTTTCGTCAACTCATTCATTAAGTTGACTTTATTATGCAAACGACCAGCGGTATCTATAATTACAACATCTGCATTTTGTTTGACTGCAGACGTTAAAGTATCGAAAGCTACAGAAGCTGGGTCTGAACCCATTTCTTGACGTACAATGGGCACTTTCGTCCTGTCTGCCCATATTTGTAGCTGATCTATTGCCGCTGCTCTAAAGGTATCTGCTGCGCCTAAAACTACTTTTAAACCCTGTTTTTTAAATTGACTTGCCAACTTACCAATTGTTGTTGTTTTTCCAACTCCGTTTACCCCAACAACCATGATTACATAAGGTTTGGTATCTGCAGGAATTGTGAATTCGGTTTCATTCCCAAGATTTGTTTCAGATAGTAAACTCGCTATTTCTTCTCTCAAAATAATATTTAAAGCTTCCGTGCCTACATATTTATCTCTAGCCACCCTAGCCTCTATTCTTTTGATAATTTTAAGCGTAGTATTTACACCAACATCAGAAGCCACTAAAACCTCTTCTAAATGATCTAACACCTCTTCATCTACGCTAGATTTTCCTGCAACTGCTTTCGTCAGTTTATCAAAAAAATTAGTTTTTGTTTTTTCTAAGCCCTTGTCTAAGGTTTCCTTTTTTTCTTTTGAAAAAATCTTTTTAAATAAACTCATTTTTATCTTTTATTCTATACATTAAAAAACGTACTAATTGCTGGGTTTGGTTAATTTGTCACTTAAAAAGCCAGCGTTACCGATTGAAAGGGCCTCCTTTTTATGACGATATTCTTGCCTTTGCAGGGATACAGAAAAAAAGAGATACTAAAAAGGGCTCCCTTTATGTCACGCTCAAAAATACGGAATAATAAGGCACAAAAAAAACTACTTTCTAAAAATAGAAAGTAGTTTAAATATTTTATATCGTAAATATTACTTTTTAGCTAAAAAGCCATCTACTTTTTCTGGTTGCATAATTGATTCTACAAATGTATAAGCTCCTGTTTTCGGAGATTTTACCATTTTTATAGCTTTACATAATCTCTTTGATGTTGATTGTAAAGATGCTACTGTTTTTTTTGCCATTGTCTAAATGTTTTAAATCTATATGCTCTGTTCTGAGTTCTAGATGTTTTTAATTATTTAATTTCTTTGTGAACAGTCATTTTATTTAAGATAGAATTGAATTTTTTAATTTCCATTCTATCAGGACTGTTTTTCTTGTTCTTTGTTGTAATATATCTAGAAGTCCCTGGTTTACCAGTTGTTTTATGCTCTGTGCACTCTAATATTACTTGAACTCTATTTCCTTTTTTTGCCATCTGTATATAATTTTAATCTACTGGAGCTTACTTAGTTAAAAATCCGTTAGCTCTCGCTTCCTTTATAACTGCAGAAATTCCTTTCTTGTTAATATTTTTTAAAGCAGATGCAGATACTTTTAAAGTAATCCATTTATCTTCTTCTGGAATGTAAAAACGCTTGTTCATTAGATTAGCGTCAAACTTTCTTTTTGTTCTATTTAAAGCGTGAGAAACGTTGTTCCCAACCATTGCTTTTTTTCCTGTTAATTCACAAACTCTAGACATCTTTTCGACAGTATTTATAGTGTTATCTCTAAACGAGGTGCAAATTTACATATAATTCTAATTCTAAACAAAACAATTTCGTAAATTTTTAGAGAATTTCTTTTTGCAAAATTTCTAAGGATTTACTCACTGTTCTATTAATGACCTTTTCTCTTGGTTGCCCAAAATTAAATTCTTGCACAGTTTCTTTTTCGTCTGATATAAAAGCAATGTACACAATTCCTACACTTTTATCATTTTGATCTTTAGTAGGACCGGCATTTCCAGTGACCGCAATTGCATAATTTGTTTGTAATTTTTCTTTGACTCCTCTTGCCATTTCTAAGGCTACCTCCTTACTTACAGCGGAATATTTTTTAATAGTTTCTGCTGAAACCCCTAGCAGGTTAATTTTTGTTTCTTGTGAGTACGCTACAATACTGCCTTTATAGTAAGCAGAAGATCCTGCAATAGCAACTAAGGTCGCTGCAATTTTACCTCCTGTTAAACTTTCTGCTGTGGCAATAGTCTTGTTACTTTTCTTTAGCATCTCTCCTACTGTTTTTTCTAAAGAACTATCGTCATCTATGCCCGCAATAATTTCTGGTATTCTCTTATAAATTGCTGCTACCTGTTTGTCCAACTCTTCTTCAAGAATTTGTTTATTTTCTCCTTTTGCCGATAAACGCAGACGAACTCTTCCAAATGAAGGCAAATAAGCAAGTTTAATAAAATCAGGTAGGTTGTTTTCTACATCTTCAATTTTTACTGCAATAATACTTTCCCCTTGTCCATACGTCATAATTGTTTTATGGATGATAAAAGGCAACTTAAATTGTTGCTGAATCCTGGGCAAAACCTCAGTGGTCATCAGGCCTTTCATTTCATAAGGAACTCCCGGAAGAGATACAAAGACCGTTTTATTTTCATAGAACCACATGCCTGGTGCAGTTCCAAAAGTATTCATTAATAAGGTTGCTTTTGATGGCAATAGTGTCTGATTCCTTTGAATTTCTTGAAATTGAACATTCGTCTTTTTGAACAACTTCTGGATATGCTCTAGCACTTCTGGATATGCTACCATCTTTGTGTCATTAAAAAATTCTGCAATTGTCTTTTTAGTAATATCGTCTTTTGTAGGACCTAAACCTCCTGTGATAACAACGATATCTACTCTCTCTTGTGCTTCTTTAAATGCGTTTAAAATGTGCTGTTTTTGGTCCTGAATAGACGTTATTTGATATACTGAAACTCCTATTTTATTTAATTGTTTTCCAATCCATTGTGAGTTTGTATCTACAATTTGACCAATTAGAATTTCGTCTCCAATTGTTATTATTTCTGCGTTCATTAATTTTTAAATTACAAAGTCACAAAATATAAAAATCTCAAGTTTTACAATCTGCAACTACATTCTACTTCACTTTAATTTCAAAAGCCTCTTTCCCTTCAATAATTCCTTTTAAAACATCATTTTCAGAAACTTTACCAACTCCTGCGGGCGTTCCTGTGAAAATAATATCTCCTTTTTTTAGGGTAAAATATTGTGAAACATAAGAAATTAATTCATCTATTTTCCATAACATTGCATTGCTATTTCCATCTTGAACCAACAACCCATTCATATATAATTGGAATTTTAAGTTTTCTAAATCGTATTGTTCTTTCGGATAAAATTCACCGATAACGGCACTTCCATCAAATGCTTTTGCTTTTTCCCAAGGCAAACCTTTTTCCTTGCACTTTGCTTGCAAATCTCTTGCTGTAAAATCAATTCCTAAGCCAATTTCATCATAATATTTATGTGCAAATTTTTCAGCGATATGCTTTCCTACTTTATTTATCTTTATTAAAACCTCTACTTCATAATGCACATCTTCTGAAAAAGCAGGAATAAAAAAGGGGTTTTTTTTAGGTAAAATTGCAGAATCTGGCTTTAAAAAAATGACAGGACTTTCTGGTTTTTCATTGGCTAATTCTTCGATATGCTTTGCGTAATTGCGCCCAATACAGATTATTTTCATAAATCCTATTTTAATTTCCCAAAAAGAGAAAACACTTCTATTCTTACCCTAAAATATATTTTTTTAAGCTTCTATAATTTGAGAATGTTAAATTAGCCTATGGTATCCATTTTTTTGGAAAATTAGGCTTTCTCTTTTCTAAAAAGGCATCTCGTCCCTCTTTCGCCTCGTCTGTCATATATGCAAGCCTTGTTGCTTCGCCCGCAAAAACTTGTTGACCAACCATGCCGTCATCTGTTAAGTTCATTGCAAATTTTAGCATTCTTATAGAGGTTGGAGACTTCTCTAAAATTTCTTGTGCCCACTCATAAGCGGTATCTTCTAATTCTTCATGCGGAATCACAGCATTTACCATGCCCATATCATATGCTTCCTGTGCAGAATAATTTCTTCCTAAAAAGAAAATTTCTCTTGCTCTTTTTTGTCCTACCATTTTAGCCAAGTATGCAGAACCATAACCACCGTCAAACGAGGTTACATCTGCATCTGTTTGTTTAAAAATAGCATGTTCTTTAGACGCCAAGGTCAAATCACACACCACGTGTAAACTATGTCCACCACCAACTGCCCAACCGGGAACCACGGCAATAACTGCTTTTGGCATGAATCGAATTAAGCGTTGTACTTCTAAAATATTTAATCTATGATATCCGTCGTCACCAACATATCCTTGGTGTCCTCGTGCTTTTTGATCGCCACCAGAACAGAAAGAATAAATACCATCTTTTGAACTTGGTCCTTCCGCAGAAAGTAGCACAACTCCAATATTTATATCTTCGCCAGCGTCATAAAAAGCCTCATATAGTTCTTTGGTTGTTTTGGGTCTAAATGCATTCCTTACATTCGGCCTATTAAAGGCTATTCTTGCAACTCCATTGCATTTCTTGTACGTAATATCTTCATATTCCTTAACCGTCTTCCACTCAGGTTGTGTCATATTCTTGTATTTTGGTCGTTCTAAAAGAGAACAAAATATTTTTACTTACAAAAATAAACATTCTAAATGATGATTCAGAAATCCTTAGCACTAATATTCTTATTATTTTGTTACAGCCTATCGTCACAAGTAGTTATAAAAAACGATTGCATCTGATTATTTAGTAGACACAAGAGCAATAAAAATAAACCTTCCAAAAGGGTATGATAAAGATGAAGAAAAAAACTATCCCACAGCCGTTGTTTTAGATGCTAAATATGTATTTGATCTTTATGTTGGCAATGCCGTATTATTTGCAGCAAAAGAGAAGGCTCCAAAACAAATTATTGTTGGTATAAATATGGAAAAAACCAGAAAAAAAGATACTTATTTTGACACAGAAAATGGCACCTTAACTGCGAATAATCAGATGTGCTATAAGTTTATAAAAAATGAAGTGTTTTTTGAAATAGAAAGTAACTTCAAGACCTCACCTTTTATTTCTATAATTGGTGAAGGAACCTCTGCAAATTTAATTACTTCTTTTTTAGCAGAACCAATACCATTTATTAATTCTTACATCTGCATTAACCCTACTTTTTCAGATTTAATTGGTCAACAAATTCAGTCCTATAATTTAATGAGATTTCAATAAGAGGACAACATTTTTTATTTTTACACTAATAATTCTAATATTTTTCGAATAAAAAACAAACAAGAATTAACCAGTTCCAGAACGAAATTTCTAGATTAGGAATCCATAATTTTAATGTTATTAATGATACTATTAACACAGAAGCTGCTGTTTCTAACATAGGTGAAGCCATTCCTGAGTACTTACAAAAGTTTTTGAATTTATTCTGCCATCTCTCAAGAAGAGTTTAACAAAAACATAAAAGAGCGCTCTCCTATTGATGCAATTTCTTACTTAGAAACTAAGTATTTAGATATTGAATTTTTATTCGGAAGTAATTTAGTCATTAGAAAACAAGATGTTTTTGCCATTGAAAAACTAATAATTGAAAAAGAAAACGGAGATCAATTATTGAATTTTGGTCTTATGATATTGAAACTTTTTCAAAAGTCTCCTTTAGGTGAATATTATATTGGGCGCTTTTATGAGCAAGGTAAAAACATTAAAAAAGCAAGCTACTATTACAAAATTGGTTACGGTAAAATGAATCCTTCAGATCCGAATGCCGATACTTTTTATGAAAATATATTACG
>Ga0307488_10000171_pt1 | contig 49655 bp, 49 predicted proteins | sample SB02metaG_FD_202248 | JGI IMG/M metagenome (GOLD analysis project Ga0307488, IMG submission 202248) | Sea-ice brine microbial communities from Beaufort Sea near Barrow, Alaska, United States - SB 0.2 | ecosystem: Environmental > Aquatic > Marine > Coastal | place: USA: Alaska | collected... | reverse complement strand
AAATCAAGAAACAGATTTTGCAAATCATTTTCCTTAATATTCCAATTAACGAATATATCTGGCTTATCTATTTTAAATCCTTTCGATATTTCCATGTAGTATCGGTTCTTTCGACATGACGCACAACATATGTATAACCGCAATCCTATTGCAGTTATATCTTTTATCTCTGCAATGTTTTATATTGGGTGGTGAAATTCTTGCTATGGATGTTTTATAGGGTTTAAAACATGGAGTGGTTCATTTTTCGACCTCTTGGTTACAATTTTTTTCTTCTCTAAATCGTAATCCCTTTTTTTTCTAATTCCGAAAATGGGAAGGACCTAAATACCGCTATTTACTAAATTCTAATGGCGTCCAACATGTTTAAACTATCTGATTTATTTTCGATCACTCATCATACGATGACCCTCATTGCGATGATGAGACAAACATAGAGCAAAAAAACCGAACATCATACGCCGAAAAAGTTATAAATTATAACTTTTTCAACTCACTATATCTAGTCGTTATAAGAAACACTATTTATGGGGTTGCTTAGTTTTAAAAGAATGTATGCTTTTAACAACATTATCTGCCCTTCAATAATAATAATAATAATAATAATAATGTCCTATGCAAGCAATTGAAGAAGTAAGAAATAACATTAGGTAACATAGAATGGAAAAAGGCTATACCCAGGCCTATCTCGCAGAACAACTAACGATGATTCAAACCGCCTATCATAAATTAGAAAACGGAAAAACCAAACTAAAAGTAAGTCTTCTTATTAAGATTGCAAAAGTTTTGGAGCTCGCGCCAGAAAAATTAATTGATTAATTAATCTTTCGCCATTTACTACTGTTATTTGGAGAAATTTTAACCAAGGTTTTAGCCAACTGTTCTTGGTTGAAAATGGGACTTCCATCAGAAAAAATACCAACAATTTCATCGGACTTTGCATCAAAAAAACGTCTTAACAAATTGTTCCCAACCACTTTATTGTGCAGCTTATCCAAATCCAACAAACTACTTACAATAACTTTTTTAGCTTGCCCTGGCTCGTTAAACATTACATCTAAACCCTTTCTGTGGTAATCGTACCAAGTACCTCGTAAAGCACTTAAATTATTAGACAATAAATTATCTATTAAAGAAAACCTATTTTGTTTTCCTACTTGATTTGCCCATGCAGATAAACCGCTTTGTTGGGCTTGTAACATTACATTTTCTGCTTGTTTTAAGGATGCTTGTCCCCCATTTTTTTGAAACGTATCGGCATCAACACCTATAATCACATACACATAAAAAAGAATGGTAGAAACCAAATTTGAATCAAACGAATTGGCATTATAGAGCAAAGGTTCAAATTCTTTATACTGAAAATTAAAATCATCGTCTTTAATATTCAAAATGGGCGTTGCGTAACTGGCATTAAAAACCGGTCTGGTAGATTGTATCTGAATGCTTGCGTTAAAAGTATTGGTATTGGGTTGTGCATTTACAATAATAGTAATGGCACAATTAATTCTCTCTTCGGGTTTTACCTGGCGCCCTGTCCATTTTGTCTGATTCACCAATTCCTTTAAAGATCTTTCTAACGTAGAAAAAACTTGTTTGTTTGAACCTCGAATTTGGTCTGAATTCACCGTAACCAACGCATTTAATTCTTGCGATTGACTTAAGCCTGCAAAAAAGAACAACAACAAAAAGAAAGAGAGACTACGCATGGAGCTTTTTAATGATTTCGTTTATAATATCTTTGGCTACTTCCGATTTTGGTTTTAATGCAAATTCGGTTTTCTTTAAATTTTTATCAATAATAGTAATTTTATTGGTATCGGTTGCAAATCCGGCACCTTTATCTCGCAAAGAATTTAAAACAATGGCATCTAAATTTTTACGTTTTAATTTCCCCTTCGCATTTTCCAACTCATTATTGGTTTCTAAAGCAAAACCTACTAAAAATTGTTGTTTTTTAATACTGCCTAAAGAAGCTAAAATATCTTTTGTGGGCATTAACTGTATGTCTAACGATGCATCTACCTTTTTTATTTTCTCTAAGGCTACATTTTTTGGGGTATAATCTGCTACAGCCGCAGCTAATATGGCAATATCTACTTGATCAAAATAATTGTGCGCCTCTGTATACATCTCTTGAGCCGAGGTTACATTAATTCGATGCACCAAAGAATGGCTAATGGTTAGATGGCTTGGTCCAGCAATTAAAAAAACTTCAGCCCCTAAATTGGCCGCTTCTTTTGCCAATGCAAAGCCCATTTTTCCTGAAGAATGATTCCCAATAAATCGCACTGGGTCTATCGCTTCATAAGTAGGTCCCGCGGTTAATAATAGTTTTTTCCCGCGAAGTGGCAATTGAGAAAGAAGATCATCTTCTATAAATGAGACGATATCTTCTGGCTCTGCCATTCTTCCTTCCCCTACTAATCCACTGGCTAATTCTCCCGAGGTTGCCGGAATCATTCGGTTGTTAAAAGCTTGTAATTTCTCTAAATTTAAGGTGGTCGTTTGGTGTTTATACATATCCAAATCCATTGCTGGCGCAAAATAAACAGCACATTTCGCAGAGAGATAGGTTGCCAACACTAAATTATCACAAATTCCATTGGCCATTTTAGACAAGGTATTTGCCGTTGCAGGAGCAATGAGCATCAAATCTGCCCAAATCCCTAGCTCTACATGATTATTCCAACGTTCATTTTCCGACTCTTTGTTATAAAAAGTAGAATGAACCGCATTTTTAGAAAGGGTGGAAAGCGTAAGTGGGGTAATAAAATCTTTAGACGCAGGTGTCATAATCACTTGCACCTCTGCGCCTAATTTTATAAATAAACGAACTAAATTTGCTGTTTTGTAAGCGGCAATTCCGGCAGTAACACCTAATAGAATCTTTTTACCGCTTAAAACAGACATATTTATTCTGTTTCTGGATTTCTAAAGTAAACATCCCCTGCTAACCACTCTTCTAGTGCTATTGCAGTTGGTTTTGGTAATTTTTCGTAAAATTTAGAAACTTCAATTTGTTCTTTATTTTCAAAAACTTCTTCTAAACTGTCATTGTAAGTCGCAAACTCTTCCAATTTATCAACCAATTCAATTTTCAAATCACTATTAATTTGATTAGCTCTTTTAGCAATGATTGAAATTGCTTTATAGATATTATCTGTTGGAGCCTCAATAGCATCTTTGTTATAAGTAATCGTACTTATAGCAGCATTTGTGTCTTTATAATCCATAATATAAATTAACTCTTTACTAATTGTTTTTGTTGTTCGTTTAACGTTGCTAACATCTCGTTAGATTCAACCAAATATTTCGACTCCGGAAAGTTTCTTACCAACTTTTCATAGGCTAAAATAGCATCTTTTATTCTTGGCTCTTTTGATCTTTTTGTGCTTTTTAAAACAAAATCGTGAGCGGCTTTTAAGCGATAATACAAGGCTTCTTCCTTAAATTTAGATCCTAAATAATCTGATAACATATTATCAAAAGCTTGTATGGCAGCTTTATAATTTCTTAAATCATAATCGGCGGTTCTATAATATGTTTTTGCAATTTCAAAGGCTTTCTTCTCTAGCTTGTAGCGCAATTCTTTATAGTGCAAATTTGCTTCATCAATTCTATCTGAAGCAGGATAGGTGTTTATAAAAGATTGAAAAGATCCTAATGCTTTGTCTGTATCTGTTTGATCTAGACTAAAAACAGGTGAAGACAATTTATAACTGTATGCCGATAAAAAAGCAGCTTCTTCTCTTTTAGAACTTTTTGGGTAATTATTGGTAAATCTATCAAAATAATAACCGGCTAAATTGTAATTTTTTGTATTAAAATTCGATTGAGCCACCATAAATTGGATTCGTTCCATTTGAGGTTTTCCTCGGTATACCGGTGTAACTTTCTCAAATAAACTCAAAGCTTTACTGTATTTTTCTGATTCGTACATTTTTACAGCCATTTTATATTGGTCTTCAGATGTACCTCTGTTTAATACTTTTTGGTATTCTCCACAAGAGAACAACAACGAGCTAAGCATTAATAAACAGGTTAGATTTTTAATTTTTTGCATCGGGCAAAATTAGTGATAAATTATGGATTAGTAAAACGATTCTGTGCACAAAAAATTGTGCACTGCAAGAAAGTAATAATTCTTTGTTTTTCTGCACATCTTCTTGCTAAAAGTTTGTTAATCTTAACAACCCTATGTTTCTATAAAACCGCTTACGATTCTTTAAAATGAGCAATGAAATTCACGATTTTTTCTTCTAACTCCGCAGATGCTTTTACTAAAGGCAACCTCACTTCATCGGAAGTGACTCCTAAGTTTTTAAGCACATTTTTAATTCCTGCCGGATTGTTTTCTTCAAAAATATAGCCAACCACATCCATCAATCTATAATGAATCTTAAACGACTCTTTGTTTTCACCTTGCAAACCAAGTTGAATCATTTTTGAGAATTCTTTTGGAAAGGCTTGACCAATCACAGAGATTACACCCGCCGCACCTGCTAAAATAACAGGAAGCGCCAAATCATCATCCCCAGAAATAATTAAAAAATCAGCGGGTTTATTTTTTAACAATTCTAGATATTGCTGTACATTATTTCCTGCTTCTTTCACACCAATGATGTTGTAAAAATCAGTGGCCAAACGAATGGTGGTCTCGGGCACCATGTTTTTTGCTGTTCTTCCGGGAACATTGTATAAGATAATAGGTCTTGAACTTGCGGCAGAAACGGCTTTAAAATGCTGATAAATCCCTTCTTGTGTTGGCTTGGTGTAATATGGAACAACCGATAAAATGCCATCAATCATACTTAAATCGGTGGTCTGTAGCTCATGAACCACTTCTTGGGTATTATTGCCGCCAATTCCTAAGACTAAGGGTAGTTTGCCATTATTGGTCTTTGCAATGACCTCCACAATTTTTTGTTTCTCTGCTTTTGTTATGGTTGCACTTTCTCCCGTGGTTCCCATAATCACTAAATAATTTGTACCGTTGTTTATATTAAATTCCACCAAGCTGCTAAGTGCCTTGTAATCGACGCTTAAATCATCCTTAAAAGGGGTGATCAATGCAACTCCAGTTCCCGAAAAATCTCGCATAAAAATAGTTTTTAGGGGGCAAAGTTACACTTTTATTACAGTTTTCAAAGGTAAAAGAAGATTGAAATTAAGATTAAACAGATTTATTTTCTTTGTTTAATTCTCTAGTTTTTGAAGAATTTGTAAGTATTTTTTTACTTCAGAAGTAAACCGGTCAAAATTGTCCATTTTTTCTCGTATTTCTAAATCAAAAAGAGCTTGGTTGCCCATAGAAAAACCAACCTTAAAACCTGCATTCGATTTCAGGGTAGCAAACTCCAAATACAGATTTTTCTCACTATAAATATTCAAGAGTAAATCAAAGGGTTCTGCTAAGAATGATTCAAAACTGGGGTGTACAATCTGACCTTTCCAATTGATGTCTTTTTCCGAAAAATGTTTAAAGGAAACTTCATCGTGTCTGTCAAATTTTCTAAAACTATAGATTCTTGAATTTCTAATATTCAACATTTTCTCAATTTCCTTTTGAACCTCTATTTTTGATAAAACCTCATCGGTTGTTATAATCGCTACAGAGTTAATTTTAGCCGGGGAAACGATTCTGTTTTTCAAAGAATTAGAGAGTAATTCGTCTAATTTTCTTTGAAGCAAGTACGATTTAATGTTGTTTAAATTGATCAATGGGTTCCAAATAGATATTCTCAAAAATACAGAAAAAGAAGCAATATTATTCGTCTTTTTTTATTTCTAATAAAATAAATTGATTGAGCTGTTTTCCAAAGGATTGAAAATTATCATCGGCCACCAAAATCAAAGACTCATTTCCATTACTTAATTTTGGCCCCAAGGTAATTCCTTCAATATTATCGATAATCCCTTCGGTTAATTGATCTGTGACCCATTCAAAATCAAACAGCAACTCCTTAGATAAAAAAATAAATTTCTCGTCTCTCAAAGACTCCTGGCGCAATACATCAGAAGATTTTTCGTCAATAGTGGCTTTAAAAATCCTCACGACATTTCCATAAGGGCCATACCCATTTTGGTAGGTTCTTTCTACGACAAAAAATGTATTTTTTTTATATTCTAAAAGGGCGGTGACTCCATTTAAATTAATAGTTCCCTTTGCTGGTTTTGTAATGTTTTCTAGCGGATATACAAATTGCTTGGTGGCTTGCTTGGTTTGATCCTCAAAATAAGTGATGCGAACTGGGGCGTTTTTTAAATTCATTGTTGGCGCTTCACCGTCTGCGGTTAAAGGAGCTTCCATAGCCATCCAAAACCCCTTACCATCTGCACTTTTAGAGCTGCCTTCAAAAGTAGCGTTATGTCTGGGTTGCTGTTTACTATTTGCCAGAAACATTGCTGGAATTTTAAAACTTCTAAGAAACTTCCCTAAGCTATCTGTTGTAAAAATAGAGGGGTTTTTAGCGCCATTAATAAACCCTTCACTTGTAAAATTGAGTTCTTTTGTTTTTTTATCGACAAAAACACTTTCTAAATCGAGTACATTTTCTTTGTAAAAAGAAGTGGCTGTATCGTTTAGCTGAATTACACTTACGAAATCAATACGCGAAATCGTATCATTCTTAATTGCTATTTTAGACGTTAAAAACCTCGGATTTTCGGCATCGTCCACCACTAAATAATAAAGTCCGTTTGCATAATCGATCCCCGAAAGCCCTCCAATTGTAGTGTTTTTAAATTGAATGCCGTCTGTAATGACATATTCGTCTAAAAAATTAAGTTTAATTTTTTCTGATTTTTCACACCCCAAGGCAAAGAGACAGAAGAAAGAAAGGAAATAGATGTTTTTCATTTTTTACTTTTCACAAAAGTATCACTTTTAGAATCGTGTAAGGCTGAATTATTAATATCATCAAAAAAAAGCAATCCCTTAAATTTTATACGGTAAACAAACACCTTCCCCTTGTTTTAAAAGGAAACTGTTCAAAGGAAATCGAATAGCATACAACTTACAAACAATTCCCTTCCTTACTCTTTGAGTTTATTCATGTATCATTGATATAAAATCCTGCTCAGAAATAATAGAAATTTCCAAATCTTGGGCTTTGGCTAATTTACTGGGTCCCATTTGGTCTCCAGCAACAATAAAATGAGTCTTTTTAGAGATTGAACTGCTTACTTTTCCTCCGTTATCTTCGATTGCTTTTTTTAATTCGCTTCTATTCATTTGATGAAAAACGCCAGAAACCACAAATACCTTTCCTTGTAATTTATTGGTTTGATTCTCTAAACTCGCCGCAGAAACTTCTAACTGAACGCCATAAGATTTTAAGCGATTTATTAATTGGATATTTCCTAAATCATTTGAAAAATCGAGGATACTTTGGGCAATGCGATCGCCAATTTCATCGACGCCGATTAATTGATCAAAACTTGCCGTCATTAAAGCATCTATCGATTTAAAATGTTTTGCTAATTTTTTTGCAACCGTCTCTCCCACAAAACGAATTCCTAAGGCAAACAATACTTTTTCAAAGGGAATTTCCTTTGATTTTTGAATTCCTATAATCATATTTTCTGCCGATTTCTCTGCCATTCTTTCTAAAGGAATCACTTGCTCTACCGTTAAATCATATAAATCTGCATAATTATGTATCAACCCTTCTTTGCGCAACAAATCAACCGTTTCCCCTCCTAAGCCTTCAATATCCATTGCTTTTCTACTTATGAAATGCTGAATTCTCCCTGTAATTTGAGGAGCGCAACCAAACTCATTCAGACAATAATGCTTTGCATCTCCTACGGTTCTTGTTAATGGCGTATTACATTCTGGACAATGCGTTGCATACTTTGTTGGCATTGAATCTGCCGATCTTTTTGTGAAATCTACGGCTATAATTTTAGGAATAATTTCTCCGCCTTTTTCAACAAAAACGGTATCATTTTCTCGTATATCTAACTTCTCTATTTGATCTGCATTATGCAAGGAAGCTCTTTTTACAGTGGTTCCAGCCAATTGCACGGGTGCCAAATTTGCCACAGGGGTAATCGCACCGGTTCTTCCCACTTGATAGGTGATTTGATGTAAAATTGTTGAAACCTGCTCGGCCTTAAACTTATAGGCAATGGCCCAACGAGGCGATTTTGCGGTATATCCGAGCTCTTCTTGCTGCTGTAAATTGTTCAACTTAACCACCACTCCATCGGTTTCATAAGGCAATTCATGCCTTTTTTTATCCCAATACTTAATAAACTCAAAAACATCCTCGATTGTTTTGGTTAATTGAATACTTTCTGGGACTTTAAATCCTGCTTTTCTAGCGGCAAACAAACTCTCTAGATGAGTTTTGTATTTTCTACTATCGGTCACTACATGATACAACAAACAATCTAACGGACGTCTTCCAACTTCGGCACTATCTTGTAATTTTAAACTTCCGCTAGCAGTATTTCTAGGATTCCTGTAGGCTTCTTCTCCATTAGCAAGGCGTTCTTCATTCATTTTATAAAAACCTTCCAAAGGCAAAATAATTTCTCCTCGAATTTCAAAATCCGAGAGAAAGTCATCATGAACGATTAATGGGATTGATTTGATGGTACGAATATTTGCAGAAACATCATCCCCTTGAAAACCATCGCCACGCGTAACGGCTTTTATAAATTGCCCCTTTTCATAAGTTAAATTAATAGAAGCTCCGTCAAATTTTAATTCGCAGGTATAGGCAAGATCATCACTGCCCAACATTTTTTTTATACGCTTTTCCCAATCCAATAAATCTTCTTTTGAATACGAGTTGTCTAAAGAATACATTCTGTTTTTATGAGCAACGGTTTCGAAATTTTTTGTAATGGCTCCACCAACCTGCTGTGTTGGCGAATTTGCATCAAAAAAACGAGGGTTTTCCGCTTCTAGCCTTTCTAACTCCTTGATTTTTAGATCAAAATCAAAATCAGAGATAGACGCATTATCTAAAACGTAATAATTATAATTATGTTGGCGCAATTCTTCTCGAAGCGATTGTATTTTTTGTTGAATGGTCATTCTATGTTTTTTGAAAAAGTAGTTGCAAAACCTTGTCTGTGGTTCTTTAAAAATGTATATTTCTTTTTTACACTAAAACGAAAGTAAATAATGAAATACGGCATAAAAATACATAAAATTTCTACAGTTGACGAACTTCCCGACTATTGGACTGTGGAAGATTATAAAGAACTTTTAGAACGATTTAATTTCCCCAATGATGAAACCAACAATATCAATGAATTACGCGAATTACTGTTTATGGCCATTGCCGATATTGAGACCAATGAAGCGGCTAGTATTCTCTTAGATTATAAATTATCGAATGATTTAAATGAGGGGCAAATAGATCAGTTGTCTCATGAAATGTTATTAGATAGGATTTCTGAAGAATATCCAGAAATTCATTTGCATGAAGCCCTTTTTTCGGTGAATCAATTGCTATACAAAGCCTATAATGGAAAATTCCTAAATACAAAAGCCACGCTCGTAGATTTTGAAATAACCCCCTTAGGTAATGCCGATAAAAAAATCACCAAAGAAATCGTGCTAAAATGTTTCACAAAAAATTTAGACAGTCATAATATTGCGATTCGATTGTTTGGGCAACAACTAAATGCTGAAGAAAAATTCACGAAAGCTAGTCATGTACTCTGGAATTTGATACCAAAAGAAGGTCATTACACAATGGCTACTTCTGAATATTGGATGCGTAAGGATGAATTTTTAAGCGGCGACTTTGAAGCAAAAATTGAATTTTTTGAAGAAGAATAGAAAGAAGAAAACCTCAATAACTTAAGAGGTTTCGCTGCTTTTTTAAACTAAAAAACCAACACCTAGGTGTTGGTTTTTTAGTTTTCATCAAATGGATTTTCACTAAGAGTTACTAATAGTAGGTAAACCTTCTTACTTTGGCAATGTGTTTTGCCAATCTCATTACTTGATGTGAGTAGCCATATTCGTTGTCATACCAAACGTAAAGAACAACACTTTCTTTGTCGGCAATCGTAGCTTTACTGTCAAAAATAGACGGAGAGGTAGCTCCCAAAATATCGGTAGAAACCAATTCATTATCTAACGAATATTTAATCTGCTCAACCAAGTCACCTTCTAAAGCGTATTGTTTTACAATGGCATTTACAACCTCTGTAGTAACCTCTGTGCGCAATTGTAAATTTAAAATGGCTAAAGATCCGTTAGGAACAGGAACTCTAATTGCGTTAGAGGTTAACTTCCCCTCTAAAGCGGGTAAAGCTTTTGCGACCGCCTTGCCTGCACCGGTTTCTGTAATCACCATATTTAACCCTGCTGCTCTTCCTCTTCTATATTTACTATGCATATTATCTACCAAATTTTGATCATTGGTATAGGCGTGAATCGTTTCTAAATGCCCTTTTTTGATGCCAAAATTATCCTCTATCACTTTTAAAATGGGTGTAATGGCATTTGTTGTGCAAGAAGCTGCAGAAAAAATATCAATTTTATCAGGGTCATTTTGCTTGTGATTCACCCCATGAACAATATTTGGAACTCCCTTTCCTGGCGCAGTTAATAATACTTTGCTTGCCCCTTTTGCAACCAAATGTCTGCTCAAGGCTTCTTTGTCTCTAAATGCACCTGTATTGTCTATAATTAAGGCATCGTTAATACCATACGCGGTATAATCAATTTCTTCTGGTTTGTTCGCTGAAATCAGATAAACGGTGGTTCCATTGATAATTAAAGCTTCATTTTCAAGATCAATTTCAATGGTGCCCAAAAAAGCACCATGAACCGAATCAATTCGTAATAAGGAGGCTCTTTTTTCCAAAACGGTTTGGTTAATTTCTCCACGGGTTACAATGGCTCTTAATCTTAGTTGTGAGCCTTTACCCATTTTAGTCATTAACTCTCTTGCCAACAAACGACCAATTCTTCCAAAACCATATAAGACCACATCTTTTGGCTGGATATTATGCACCTCCGTTGCTCCTTTTAATTTATTTGATACAAAGGCAATTTTGTCTTTCCCTTTTTTCGGATTTAAATGATACTCATAGGCCAATTTACCAATATCCAATTTTGATGGAGGCAAATGAATCGTGCTAATTGCCTTTGCTATGGACAAGGCATCTAAAATAGAGATCTCCTTGGTTACAAATTCTTTTGCGTAGTTAATTAAACTTAGTACTTCTCCAACCCTTTTATCTACCAAAGGATTTTTAAAAAAAACTAGTTCAATGGCCTTAGCATACCATAATTCATTTACAATATTGATAAATTCTACTGTTGCTTTTCTCACTTCAGCTTGAAAAATTAATTCATTCTCGTAGGATGCTTTTTTGGACATTTCTATTCGTTAAGGGCAAAAATTAAACTCAAAGCAAATTTATTTATTTTTTCTTAATTACGAAAACGATTTCGCTTTTGTTTTCAAAAAAAAATATCCCGTCTTTTTATCGGGATATTTTACTTTATGCCTCCTTAAAAACTACCTAGCATAAATATATTCTTTAATTTCGCCATTAGGATTAATGGTTTCAAGGGCTATTCTATACCTTGTTTTGGCTAATTCATCTAATAGTTCTGCGGTTGTACTTGCACCGGTAACCGTGTCGCCATTTATTTTTGTAATAACCAAACCAACCATATTACTTTCTGTTTTATCATTGCCAGTTCTAATTATTTTTACGCCATTAGAAATACCTCTTTCTTTTTTATCTGCCTTAGTGATATCTTTTAATTCCCATTGAAATGAAGAAGAAATAAACCGTTCTATGATTTTAGATAACTGTACGTATTTAGTAAGTAATTTATCATTTCTGTTTATAATGAGGGCAACATATTCTCCTGGCCTTTTCGCGGTTAACTGCCCCTTTAACTCAGAAAATTTAGAAATTTTCACATGATCTACTTGCACAATAACATCTCCAATTTCTAATCCATTACCCTTCCCTTCCTCTGTAATAGCTTCAATTTTTACTCCTTCTTCTGTATGTTTCGAATCGATACTGATTCCTAAAATAGCTTCTTGTACTTTTCCAAATTCCAAAATATCATCGATTACTTTTTTGGCTATATTTGAAGGAACGGCAAAAGAGTATCCAATAAAAGAACCTGTTCTTGAAGAAATTGCCGTGTTAATCCCAACCAATTCACCCCGCGTATTTACTAAAGCTCCTCCACTGTTTCCCGGATTTACAGCAGCATCGGTTTGTATAAAAGATTCAATGTTATTATTTCCTTCTAAATCTCTTCCTTTTGCACTTACAATTCCGGCTGTTACCGTAGATGTTAAGTTGTACGGATTTCCAACCGCCAATACCCATTCGCCAATTTGAAGCATATCTGAGTTGGCAAATGGAATATAAGGCAACTCGATATCGGCTGTGATTTTTAATAAGGCAATATCATTTTTAGTATCCGTCCCTATTAATTCTGCTTTGTATTTCTTCTGATTATTTAATGTAATTTCTAAATCATTGGCGTCTGCAATCACGTGATTATTTGTAATGATATAACCATCTGCAGAAATAATAACACCGCTCCCTGTTCCTATTTGTTCGTACTTCCTATTTCCGTTTCCATTTCCGTAGAAAAGATCTTCGAAAGAATTGGTTTGTGTTCTAATTGCGGTATTTTTTACATGCACTACGGCATGTACTGTTTTATCTGCCGCTTCCACAAAATTTACGGCCCCTTCATTTATAGCCGCAGTGGCTTCTGCCGGATAGTAATTGGCATTCACTATTTCAAAAGGTGATACTTTTTCTTGCACACTATAAACAGGTTTTTCAAACAACAATCTATACCCTGTTAAAGAACTAATTCCTCCCAATATAGCAATTCCTAAAATTCCAATAAATTTCTTCATAATTATATTAAATTTTAAATCTTCTTAAAGATATTAATTAAACCTTTCAACCAAATTTGTTTAACGCACTTTTAACGTACTTTAACCACTCTTTAACACTCTTGTTTTTGCAACTGAAATCTGTATCTTTGTGGTTATGAATATTCCTTTTTACAAATATCACGGTACTGGAAATGATTTTGTGATGATCGATAATCGTTCGCTTTTTTTTCCAAAAGAAAACAAAGAAATTGTACATCATTTATGCGATCGGCATTTTGGAATTGGCGCGGATGGGTTGATTTTACTCGAAAATGATGCGATATCAGATTTCAAAATGATTTATTTCAATGCAGATGGCAGTGAAAGCACGATGTGTGGAAACGGAGGAAGATGTATTGTTTCATTTGCTCATTTTCTGAAAATTTTTTCTCACACCACTACGTTTAGCGCTATGGATGGCTTGCATTACGCAGAAATAAAAAACGATCTGATCTCTTTACAGATGATCGATGTAAGAGAAGTGAAGATGCATCCAGAATATGTTTTTACAAATACTGGTTCCCCTCATCATGTTCAATTAGTTTCTAATATTGCTGATTTCCCTGTTTTTTCTGAAGGAAAAAAAATTAGAACCGAAACTTATGGAAAAGACGGAGCAAATATTAATTTTGTAGAAAAAATTGACGAGCATACTTTTAAGGTTCGGACATACGAACGTGGTGTAGAAAATGAAACATTAGCCTGCGGCACCGGGGTTACCGCCGTAGCAATAGCCATGCACAAAACAAAAAATACCTACAAAAAAAACATTCATTTAAAAGTTGTGGGCGGAGAATTAGACGTTACTTTTGAAGTGGAAAACGACCTATATAAAAACGTGTTTTTGAAAGGCCCAGCAACTCAGGTATTTAAAGGTACAATTGATTTACAGAGAACATAAACAGGTAACGAACAGAGAACTTTCTAACTAAAAAAAAACAGGAATAGATTCATACGAAACCTTCATAATTCGACTTTTACTTTTATGCTTTTTTGACTAAAAAAGGTCTCCCAAAAGCACCTAATCGATGAAGTACATATGAAAACATTTCTTCACTAAATTACCCTATTAAACAGTACATGCGATGATTCTAACCGGAAAATTAATATCTTTAAGAGCTATAGAGCCTGAAGATTTAACGTTTTTATACCAATCAGAAAATGATGAATCTCTTTGGGCAATAAGCCACACACAAACACCGTTTTCTAGATTCATCCTCAAACAATATTTAGAAAATGCTCATTTAGATATTTTTGAAGCCAAACAACTGCGCTTGATTATTGAAAAAAAAAACACCAAAGAACCCATAGGAATGATCGATTTGTTCGAGTATAATCCACAACACAAACGTGCGGGAGTTGGTATTTTTATACATCCAGATTGCCAACAAAAGGGATTTGCCTCAGAAAGCCTAAAGCTACTCATTGAATATTGTTGTAAACACTTACAAATGCATCAATTATATGCCAATGTTTCTGAAGACAATGTAAAGAGTATTCATCTTTTCACCAAACATCAGTTTAAAAAAGTAGGTATCAAAAAAGACTGGAACTTTATCAATGGAAGTTTTACTAACGAAATTTTATTTCAATTTATCAATGAATAGACGCAGCATATTACAAATTACAGGAATTTTATTTTTTGCTATGGCTATGACCAGCTTCCATTTTTATCAAAAAATTTATGGTGAAAATGTAATTAAATCTGGAGCTATTTTCATAAAATCAACTGATGACTTTGAAAAGCTACTAAAAATAATATCTCCTTTTTTAGAAGATGTAGATGATTTTATTTGGGTTTCAAAAAAGAAAAAATACACAAACATAAAAGCTGGACGCTATGTTTTAAAACAAGAAATGTCTGCAAATGATGTTGTTAATTTATTGCGTAGTGGAAATCAAACTCCGGTGTTAGTTTCGTTCAATAATCAAGATACCTTAGAAAAACTAGCCGGTAGAATTGCAGTACAAATAGAACCCGACTCCCTAACATTGTTAACCTCTTTCAAAGATCCAGAATTTTTATTACAACAAAAATTCACAGAAAAAACAATTTTAGAGATTTTCATTCCTAATAGTTATGAGTTTTACTGGAACAGCTCAGCTGCCAGTTTTAGAAATAAAATGTTAAAAAACTACGCCGATTTCTGGACAGAAAGTAGACTCAAAAAAGCAAAAGATCTAGGGTTAACAAAAAGTGAGATAAGCACATTAGCCTCTATCGTAGGAAAAGAAACGACGCAAAAATCAGAACAGCCTACGGTTGCCGGTTTGTATTTAAATAGACTGCGAAGAGGAATTCCATTGCAAGCCGATCCTACAATTATCTACACCATCAAAGAGAAAAAAGGACAAGAATTTGAAGTAAAACGTGTGTTGACAAAAGATTTAGCCATACAATCACCTTATAATACGTATCTACATCGCGGATTGCCACCAAGTTTAATTGCCATGCCAGATATATCATCTATTGATGCTGTTTTAAATGCAAAAACACACAACTATATCTATATGTGTGTTGATGTTGAAAATTTAGGTTTTCATGCTTTTGCTAGTTCTTTATCTCAACATAATAACAATGCAGCAAAATACCATAGATGGCTAAACAAACAAGGAATAAATAGATAGTGAGTGAAGGACTTACAATAGAATACCAAATTTAAAGTTCTTTTATCCAGATAAATTTATATCTGCCACTCTTCCACAAGCACTAATTACAAGTATCAGTTCTCTATCTTCATCTAATGGAGTATCATAATTGAGTGTAAAAATTTCGGAAGAAAAAAAAATAGCTTTCCAACATGGGTACTTACTATAGCATACGGGGAATAAAAAAAATTATCTAAAAAATCACTCAACCAATAATCGCTCATAAATAGCTATTAATTAGGTGTATATGATTTTTCATGTAGCTTTCACAAAAAAAACTATCCTAATAGAATTGCTAACAAAAAACCATTTTTGTTGCTAATTATAAAACCACACCGTCTCAAATATTAGGAATTTAATAAAAAACACAGACAATACTTTATAAAATGTATTTTTAACAAAATATTAATAACTAAAAACTAGGAAGTTAACTTTTAGTTGTACATTTGCACCTGCAAAACAGAAAACACATTATTATTAAAAAAATAATTCTATTCATCGTTTTAATTTTAGCATTTACAAACGCTAAAGAGCTTGGCAAATCTATTAATAAGATTCGGGCAAAAATATCTGCTCCAGCCAAAAAAACCTTCGTAACTCCTTTTTTACAAAAAGATTTTGTTGGATTTAAAGAAGCCGTGGCTTTTAAAGAATCTCAAGGGAAATACACCATTGTAAACACCTTAGGATATTTAGGGAAATATCAATTCGGAAGGGCTACCTTAAAAAGGTTTAAAATTTACAATACCCATCAATTTTTAAAAAACCCAGCCTTACAAGAGAGAGCATTTGCCGCTTATTGCTCGGTAAATAAATGGATTTTACGCAAAGACATTCGACGCTCTGTAGGAAAAATAATCAACGGAATTAAAATTACCGAATCGGGTATTCTAGCAGCAGCACATTTAAGTGGCGCAGGAAATGTTAAGAAATTCTTACGAAGTAATGGATCCATTAAGTTTTCTGATGCTTATGGCACAACCGTTTCCTTTTATTTGAAAGAATTTGGAGGCTATGATGTTTCTATTGTCAAAGCCAACAGAAAAGCAACCGTTTAATTTTTGTGAATAATAAAAATGGCTGGTCTTTTATGAAGATCTGGACGTTCACTCTTCCATTCTTTTACAGAAAGAGTTCTTATATATTCGGTAGAAAGCGTAATATCTGCAGCAATAGATAAATTTGTAAGGGGTGTTAATATGGCTTTTAAATCGGTCAACATTTTTTCATTTCGATAAGGCGTTTCAATAAAAATCTGAGATTGATTTTTCTCTTTTGATAATTTCTCTAATTCTTTAATAGCCCTTTTTCTATCGGCTTTATCAATAGGTAAATACCCATTAAAGGCAAAGTTTTGTCCGTTCATACCAGAACTCATCATAGCCATTAAAATAGAACTTGGCCCCACTAACGGCACAACTTGAATATTTTTTTCATGAGCTAATTTTACGATGGTTGCTCCGGGATCTGCTATAGCAGGAGCCCCAGCCTCTGAAAGTAAACCAACACTAATTCCCTGTTCGCAAACATCTAAATACTTACTAGTTTCTAGCTCTTCTGCATATTTATCTAACAACATGAGCTGCAAAGAAGACTGTGATTTTTTTGGGGCAATTTTTTTAATAAATCTTCGCGCCGACTTCTCGTTTTCTACTACATAGTAATCGATTTGTTCCACTACTTTTTTCACAGACAATGGCATTACCTCTAAAGGCTCTGTCGTTTCCCCCAAAGTAGTTGGAATCAAATAAAGTTTTCCTCGCATTTTATATTTTATTAGCTATTATTTCACAGGCCTTGTCTAACATCTTAAAAACGTCTTCAAATCCTTTTTTTTCGTCAAAATAAGGATCTGGGACACTCCTGTTTTTACCGGGGTTTGATTCGTTTAAAATCAGTTTTACTTTTTGAGCGTCTGTGGTATTTCTCGCTAAAGTCACGATCTCCTTAAAATTATTGGTATCCATCGCATAGATGACGTCAAAATTCTCAAAATCTGCAACCGAAATTCTTCTTGCTCGTTGATAAGTAATATCAATTCCATATTTTTTTGCCACTTCAATGGAACGTTTATCTGGCAAATGACCAATATGATAATCTCCAGTTCCAGCCGAATCTATAAAAACATTTTCTGTATCTACTTTAGATCTCAAAATTCCTTCTGCCAATGGAGAACGACAAATATTCCCCAAGCAAACCATTAATATCCTTTGCATGGAAAACGGATTAAAAAGTTAACTTCTTTGTTAAATCGTCTACGTATTTTCTAAATTGCTTGTCGGTTTCCGCCAAATTATCTACCGTTTTACATGCATGTAAAACCGTTGCATGATCTCTCTGACCTATTTGAGAGCCAATGCTTGCTAAGGAAGTTTTGGTAAGTCGTTTTGCGAAAAACATCGCCAACTGTCTCGCTTGCACAATATGACGTTTTCTTGTTTTAGATTGTAATGTAGCCACATCCATATCAAAATACTTAGATACTTCTTTCTGAATATAATCGATAGAGACTTCCTTTTTAGTGTTTTTAACAAATTTATCTACAATTTGTTTTGCCAATTCTAAAGAAAACTCTCTTCTATTAAACGAAGCTTGTGCAATCATAGAAATAATGACGCCCTCTAACTCTCTTACATTTGATTTGATGTTTTTAGCAATGTATTCTACAATATCTTCTGGCATTTCTACACCATCTCGATACAATTTATTTTGTAGAATAGAAATTCTGGTTTCATAATCTGGTGCTTGTAATTCAGCAGACAACCCCCATTTAAAACGAGAGAGCAATCGCTGCTCTATATCTTGCATGTCAACAGGCGCTTTATCGGATGTTAAAATCACTTGCTTCCCATTTTGATGAAGATGATTAAAGATATGAAAGAAAACATCTTGAGTACCTGCCTTTCCAGATAAAAATTGAACATCATCGATCAATAAAACATCGATCATTTGATAAAAATGAATAAAATCATTTCTTGTATTTGATTTTACAGAATCAATAAACTGTTGTGTGAATTTTTCTGATGAAATATACAAGACCGTTTTGTCTGGATACATATCTTTGATTTGAACGCCAATTGCGTGCGCCAAATGCGTTTTTCCCAAACCTACCCCGCCATAAATTAACAATGGATTAAAAGAGGTTCCTCCGGGCTTATTAGCGACAGCCATTCCTGCAGAACGCGCCAACCTATTTGCGTCTCCTTCTATAAAGTTTTCAAAATTATAATTAGGATTTAATTGTGATTCAATTTTTACTTTTTGCAATCCAGGAATCACAAACGGGTTTCTTAATTCTCTCTTCTCAGAATCAAAAGTAGTGGTAACTTTTTGTTGTTTTAGCGGATTTCTGTTTGCGCTTGGAATTTTCACAGTCTGCGGTCTATTGCTGCTGTAATTATTTTCCATTTTTACGTCATAAATCAACTTTGCATCTTTACCTAATTCTCTCACCAAGGCTACCCTTAATAATTTAATATAATGCTCCTCTAACCATTCATAGAAAAATTTACTAGGAACTTGGATCGTCAAAGCCTCCCCGGAAATTTTAACGGGTACAACTGGCTCGAACCAAGTTTTATATGCTTGAGGCTTAATGTTGTCTTTTATAAAAGACAAACATTCATTCCAAACTGTTTGGGCAGTTTTAGTCATTTTTTAAGAGAAAAGAGATATTAATTAATAATTATTGATAGAAAAAGACCGCAATAAGATCCTTTCTAAAGAATTACAAAAGTGTGAATAAAATTCAGGATAAAAAAATCAAACTGCTATTGATTATTAATTTTTATTGTTGTAAACTGTGGCCAATATAAATTTTATTCTATTGAAACATTATTTAACCTCATTTCGAGTTCGTTACAGCGAAACAGACCAGATGGGCGTGGTATACCACGGAAATTACCCTCAATTCTTTGAGCTTGGACGAACAGAGTGGCTTCGCGCACTTGGAATCACTTATAAAGATATGGAAATTAGCGGAATTATACTACCTGTTATTTCTGTATATTGTAGTTTTAAAAAATCGGCACTTTATGATGATGTTTTAACGGTGAAAACAATTTTAAAAAAAAAGCCTTTTGTTAAAATTGAATTTGAGTACGAAATCACAAATCAAAATAATGAATTAACAACCACAGGCCGCACCATTTTGGCCTTTATGAACAAAGAAACTGGAAAACCTATTGCCTGCCCAATATCGCTCCTGCAAAAATTAGATTTCTAATTGCTTAATCGCCACCTTGTATAAGACATCGAAAATATTAAAAACTACCTCGGCATCTTTTTTTCTTACCTGAATTTTAATTTGGCAATCTAATTCTAATTTTTGATCTACTATTTCAATGTTTTTCTCCTTAATAATTCGCATTACTTTGCTCATTACTTCGTAGTTAAAATTTAACTGAAACGGTATATTAATAGTTTTTTTAATAATTCTAGATGCGTCTAATGTAATTTGAGCCGAAGTTCTATAGGCGTTTATCAACCCCCCCACACCTAATTTAGTGCCACCAAAATACCGTACCGAGATTATTAAAATATTGGTTAGCTTAAAAGACTGTATTTGACCAAAAATAGGCATTCCTGCCGAATTATTTGGTTCTCCATCATCATTTACTCGGTATCTAATCTCTTCCGTTCCCAATTGCCAAGCATAACAAAAATGCCCCGCAGAATGGTGTTTTTTCTTTACTTGATTCAAACAGTTTTTAATCGCATCTTCATCTAAAACGGGAAATGCAAATCCAAAAAATTTACTGTTTCTGTCTTTAAACAAGGTTTCTTCAGATGGTTTTATAATGGTATTGTAACAATCGTTTTCCATTAAGCAAAAGTGACCATTAAAATCCCCACAATAGCCAAAGCAACGCCAATTTTATTTTTCACGCTAAACTTCTCTCTAAAAACAAGCAAACCAACCAGGGTAGAAACTACAACAATAGCCACATTATTAATAGTAAATAACACAGAACTTTCAAATCCTTCGGTTTGTAATGCTTTGATTAAAAATACAATTGAAAAATAATTGGGAACACCCAGAATAATCCCAGCGAAGATATTTTTAAGCCCAAATTTTTCTGGTTTCTTAATCGTTTTTACTAATAAAATAAGGGTTCCAAAAACGGCTGCAATTCCAAACAAACTTCCCGAAAAAATAGAGACATCGCCCTTAGGAACAAAGTTTACTTGCACATATTTTAAAACGGTATCAATAGTTCCCGAACCTAAAAATAGTAAAATAGGAAACAAAACACCGGCCTCACTCACCTTATTCTTTTCTTCTTTTACCGACGCCAAGTAAACCGCGATTAGCGCAATTACTATTCCAGTAATTTTTAAAAAAGTAACCGATTCATTGTATAAAAAAACCCCAAACAAAATAGGAACTACCACAGACATTTTACCAGAAACAGAAGCCACAGACACCCCGTTTCTTTGAGAGGTTAAAGCCATTACAAAAAAGATCAAAACAAATAAAGCTCCCAAAACCAGGGATCCTAAAAACCAAGGCTGCTGTGGAATCTCTATCACTGAAAAACTTCTTTCAGCAAAAACAAAACCCAAGGAAAATGCCACATAATAATTTACAACAATGGCCTTTATAGTATCTATCTTATAGATCCCATAATATTTAAATATTACAAATAATGACGTAGTGAATAGAATACTTAACAGTAAATAAATCAAAATAAATGAGGGTTTTTAGTGAGTAAATCAATAACGTCTTCTTTACCAGGAGTTAAATTCCAAACATGAATTCCTGATTTTTCTGCTGCAAAAGTATTTTCGCTTACGTCATCCACGAAGAGCGTTTCATTAGCTTTTAAACTATTTTTATTTAGCACAAACTCAAAAATCTCCACTTCTGGTTTTCTGAAATTTATTTCGTGCGATAAATAAAACTGCTCAAAACAATTTTTAAACTCTCTATATCTCTTATCTCCCCAATTCTCTTGAACCCAAGTGATGTGTAAATCGTTTGTATTGCTTAACAAAAAAAGTCTGTACTTTTTTTGTGCGGCTAATTCCTTAATAAACTCCAATCGGTAATTTGGAAAATCTTTTAAAACGGCGTTCCAAGAATGAACAAAATCTTTCTTTCTCACATTTGGAAATCGATGTTCGAAAATACCAATAAAATCGTTCGTAGAAATGATTCCTTTTTCATATTGATTACAGAGAGCAATCATCTCGTCGGAAATCAAAGAAACACCTAGTTTTGACAACTCTTTATGGGTTCCTTGCTTGTCTAAATTGATAAATATATCACCAAAATCAAAAATAATGTTTTTAATCATTTCTATATATTTTTAATAAATCGTTCATAGTCTTTTTTTCTTCTTGTAATGCCCCTAAAAAAACGGGTGCCTTCACGCCCGAATGAAAATTTACATCACTAAAAAAAATACGTGCTTCATCCCAATAATTTTCATCGATAAAAGTTTGTAAGGTTTTTGTACCTCCCTCGATAATAACAGATTGAATTTGATGCTTATAAAAAACGTCACAAAGTTGCTTTACAAAATTTCTTGAGAAATCGATCTGCTCAAAGATTAATGGATTGTTAACAACCACACTTACCTTTGCCGAAGTTGAGATCCTTGCATGGGTCTTTTTATTTGCAAGATCAGTAATAACAATGGTTTTTACAGCAGTATCAAATAGATTCGCATCCGCAGGAATTTTAAAATTGCGATCTAAGACAATTCTTATGGGGCTATTCCCAAACCAACTTCTTACGTTTAACTCAGGATTGTCTACAATAGCAGTAGTTGTTCCTACTAAAATTGCATGTTCTTGGCTACGCCATTTATGAACTAGTTGTTGTGAATATTGATTGGATATAAAAACTGGTTTTTGTTTATTTTTACTTTTGGGAGCAATAAACCCGTCAGCAGTTACCGCCCATTTTAAAATAATAAAAGGGCGTTTTTTATGCTGAAACGTAAAAAATCGTTTATGATGCTCCTTACACTCACTTTCTAAAACACCAACAACCACTTTACATCCTGCCTTTTTCAATCGATCAATTCCCTTTCCAGCCACCAATACATTAGCATCGATACAGCCAATAACCACTTTTTTTATACCATGAGAAACTATGAGGTCTGCACATGGAGGTGTTTTTCCAAAATGTGAACAAGGCTCTAAGGTTACATACAGTGTTGCATTTCTTAAAACAGATTTATCTATTACGGCATTAATCGCATTTACTTCTGCATGACTTCCTCCATAATTCCCTGTAAAACCTTCTCCTATTATTTTGTTTTGTAGAACAATAAGGGCTCCTACAGAAGGATTTGGCCGTGTTGCTCCAATGCCGTTTTTGGCAAGTTGCAAACAGCGCTTTATGTAAATTTCGTGATTAATTGTAATGGTTTTAAGTAGCCGCAAGTCTCGTTGAGCTTAAAATTTTATTTCTTCTGTTTTATCTATTAGATACCTATTGGTATACCCTAAAATACGATATTCTAATTCTCCTTTAAATTGGACTTTTATCGATTTGGCTAAAACAGCATCCAACAAACCACCGAGAATTCCGTTTTTATTATTTTCAAAAATTCGTCTTGTAGGAATTTCCACCTTTAGGGGAATAGAAAATTCCCTTCTTGCAGGAATCTTATATGAGCCCGGGGAAACCTGCGCCAATTTAGCTCCATTTACAAACACGAAAAGACTATCGGCAGAAATGCTACCTCCAATATCATTTGGATTTTTAAAAAAGACCGCTGCCTTTAATTTTATCGTATCTCTATCATAACTTAGAACCTGTAAATGATCAACTTTAATAAAAATTAACTGTTTCTGAAGATCGCAGCTTGCAATCAAAAAAAAAAGAAGCATAAAATATAGTGTTTTTTTCATTCTCATATTTTAAAAATTACCCTAACTTGCTTCCGCAAAAATAAGTGTTTAAATGCCAACAGAAGATTTTATCATCAGAGAAATTAATCCGCAAGATAATTTAGAAATTGCGGGTGTAATTCGGGCGGTATTTAACGAGCTGAATGTTCCAAAAATCGGCACTGCTTATGAAGATGAAGCGACTGATAAAATGTTTGAAAATTTTCAAAAAGAGAAATCGGTTTATTTTGTTGTTGAGCACAAAAAAAAGATTGTTGGCGGTGCGGGAATCGCCCAATTAGATGATTTTACCTCCAATACCTGCGAGCTACAAAAAATGTATTTTGCTCCTATAACTCGCGGAAAAGGAATTGGCAAAAAACTAATTAGCCAATGCTTACTAAAAGCAAAAGCATTGGGTTATGAAAATTGCTATTTAGAAACCATGCCCTATATGCATGCTGCAAAAGCACTCTACGCTAAAAACGGATTTGAAGCCTTAGAAAAACCCTTGGGAAATACCGGACATTACTCATGCACCGTTTGGATGTTAAAAAAATTATGACTTTAAAGGAATTTAGACAATTTTTTTCTCAAGAACTTTCTGCAAGCTATCCCAAAACAGAAATAGACGCCTTTTTCTTTATCCTGATGGAAGAAAAATTGCACTTAAAACGAATAATGGTCGTTTTACAACAAGATTTTATCATTCCTTCAAACGCCTTGTTATTTTTAAGAAATGCCTTATCGAGGTTAAAAAAAGAAGAACCCATTCAATATATTTTAGGAAAAACTGAGTTTTATGGACTGCCTTTTTTAGTAAATAAACACACGTTAATTCCAAGACCAGAAACAGAGGAATTGGTGGAATGGGTTCTCAGTGAAACTTTGGCATTTCAATCTTCGAACCTATCAAAATTATCTATTCTTGATATCGGAACAGGAACTGGCTGCATTTCCATTTCATTAGCAAAAAACCTAAAAAATGTTAAAATATCGGCCATTGATATTTCACCAGAAGCTATAGAAATAGCCAAGCAAAACTCAACACTTAATGGCGTTAACGTTGATTTTTTAGAAACCGATATTTTAAAAACAACTTCGCTAACAAAAAAGTTTGATCTTATTATTTCAAACCCACCCTACGTGCGTGAATTAGAAAAAGTGGAAATACAGAACAATGTTTTACAAAACGAACCACATCTAGCGTTGTTTGTTGCAGACGAAAATCCCTTAATTTTCTATGAGAAAATTGCAGATTTAGCCAGAAATTATCTCACTGAAAATGGCTTGTTGTTTTTTGAAATAAATCAATATTTAGGCGAGGAAACCACGGCCCTCTTAAAAGAAAAAGGATTTAAAAATATAGAATTAAAAAAAGATGTATTCGGAAATGACCGAATGATAAGAGCAAGCATTACTTCCTTTTTTTAAGCTCCCTTTTTTACAGCGCTCTGTCAAAATAAGATTACAACCTCTAGATAAACTCTTTACAAGCATTATATTCTCTAATAATTTCTCCTTTGTTATTCACTAGTATCATCAAATAGAGAGTCTTCTTTCTTTTATCCAAAAACAAATTCTATTTTCATGTACCTTTGCCCTATGCGAATAGATATTATTACCGTTGCACCTAATTTATTAGAAAGTCCGTTTAATCATTCCATTATAAAACGTGCTCAAGAAAAAGGATTGGCAGAAATTCATTTACACAATTTACGCGAATTTGGATTAGGAAATTACCGTCAATTAGACGACACCCAATTTGGTGGTGGTGCAGGTATGGTTTTAATGATTGAACCTATCGATAAATGTATTTCCCAATTACAATCGGAAAGAGAGTATGATGAAATCATATATATGACTCCAGACGCAAAAACCCTGAATCAATCTACTTGTAACACCCTTTCTTTAAAAGATAATATTATTATCCTAACGGGCCATTACAAAGGAGTTGATCAGCGAGTACGAGATAAATTTATTACCAAAGAAATATCGATTGGAGATTATGTGCTAACAGGCGGAGAACTTGCCGCAGCCGTTTTATGCGATGCCATCATTCGATTAATCCCAGGAGTCATTGGCGACGAACAATCTGCACTTACCGATTCTTTTCAAGATAATTTATTATCCCCCCCCGTATATACAAGACCCTCAGAATACGCAGGCATGAAGGTTCCCGAAATTTTATTATCGGGGAATTTTCCAAAAATAGACGATTGGAGAAGTGAGAAAGCCTACGAGCGAACAAAATTAATACGACCAGACTTGTTAGGAGACGATACTAATTAACAAAAAAAGTACTTGAAAAAAATCACTTTTATCATACAAAGCAACCCAGCCATTTCTTGGGTTCTGGGATTTCAAATTTTTCGCTTATTTTTGTTACCTTTTATGGGTTTGATGCCCCAAGATGCCTATTATTATTTATACGGTAAAAACCTATCACTCTCGTATTTTGACCACCCAGGAATGATTGGCTATATTTTAAGAGTCTTTACAGAAGTTTTTGGACAAAGTATTTTTGTTGTTAAATTGGCTGATTTCGCGATTACTTCTCTCTCTATTTTAAGCTTTTACCTGCTTGCCTCGTGTTTTTTATCAAAACAAAAAACACAAAACGCCCTTGTTTTATTAGCATCTACTGTTTTTATATCCATTTTATCTTTTAATTCCACCCCCGATGTTCCGCTAATCTTATTCTGGACCTTAAGTTTACTTGGATTGTATAAAGCAATTTTTGAAGAAAAAAAATGGTGTTGGATTTGGGCAGGTATTGCCATGGGCTTGGCTTTTGATAGTAAATACACAGCAATTTTTTTGCAGGTTGGATTGCTTGCTTTCCTACTATTTTCTAAGCAATACAGAAAGTTATTCTTATCTCCTTGGCTATGGGGCTGCTTGCTTATTTCTATACTTGCCACATTTCCTGTTTGGTACTGGAATTATCAAAATGAGTTTGCCTCTTTTGTCTTTCAATCATCAAAAAGGATAAGTTCTATTAGCACCTTTAAAATTTCACCGAGCTATTTTTTTGGTGCTATTGGACACCAACTACTCTTATTAATACCCGTTTTATTTTTAATTTTCATCACCTTCTCCTATAAATATGTCAAGAGAGCCTTACTAAAATATAAATTACCCGGCTCAAAAACCCTGTTTTTATTAGCCTTTTTTGTCCCAACGTTTTTTGTGTTTCTAGCATTAACACCCGTTTATTGGGTGAAATTAAATTGGTTAATGCCCTCTTATATTACAGGAGTTATCATTGCTGCGATGTTTATTAGCAAGCGCTTATTAAAAATTCAAGTATTCATTTCCATTGCTTTTCATCTTTTATTGAGTTTGCAAATTCTGTTTTATTTGGTCCCCATTAAAAGTGATGATACCTATGTTGGATGGGAAAAGTTATCTAAAGAAATCGAAAAACGGCAAGAAGCAACCCCATCCACATTCATTTTTTCCGCCGACGGCTATAAAACAGCAGCTTGTCTTAACTTTTTTATGAATCAAAAAATTTATGCACAAAACATTATTGGGTTACCCGCCTTACATTTTAACTATATAGGAGACGATTTATCGATCCTAAACGGCAAGAGTGCATACTTTATTGATTCCGACACACATTTTAAAGACAACAATAAAAAAGGAAACTCAGATCTATTATTGCTACAATACTTCAGCAAAGTAACTGAACTAGAACCAATTATCATAAAAATAGGCAATAAAGAGATTCGGAAATTCTGGGTTTTCTATTGCACTAATTATCAGAGTAAAAAATAAGAAAATTTAGTTTTATAACAAAAAATATTTACTAAATTTGCATTCGCTAAAATAACCTCTGACGATCATCGTGAATGTTGCTTTTTCAAAACTATAAACTATTAAAAGATGGAATCTTTAGTAAAATTTGTTCAAGACGAATTTGTAACAAAAAAAGAACTTGCCGAATTTGCAGCAGGAGACACAATTACAGTGTACTACGAAATTAAGGAAGGTGAAAAAGTACGTACTCAGTTTTTTAGAGGAGTCGTTATTCAAAAAAGAGGAAGTGGTGCTTCTGTAACTTTCACGATCAGAAAAATTTCTGGTACTGTTGGTGTAGAACGTATTTTCCCAATAAACTTACCTTCACTACAAAAAATTGAAGTGAACAAAAGAGGTAAAGTACGTAGAGCACGTATTTTCTACTTTAGAGAACTTACTGGTAAAAAAGCTAGAATTACCGAAAAAAGAAGGTAATATCCTCTTTTTTCTTAAAAATAAAAGGCATTATGATTATTCATAATGCCTTTTTTTATTTACAATTGTTGACAACACCTGTTAATACCGTGTTGATTTTTAACAATTTAAAAAGTTTGCAGAAGTAAAAAACTGTCTTATCTTTGATTAAGCATTTCCCTAAAAAGATCATTACAAAATGTTGTATTGTAGCTTTCAAGGTGGCTTACATAAAGTAACGTTCTTTATCATATTGTTTTTCTACCCAAACCTAAAACAAATTTATTATAGAAGTCTCCATTAATAATTTTCTATAAGGAAGTTTAAGTAATAGCAGAATATTCTAGGAAGTAGCAAAGAAAACTTCGTTTAAATTTCAGGATTACTAAGCAATTAGTAAGGAAACCTATTCTCTATTTAAATTGATTTATATGAATAGAAAACACGAGAATCTTATATAAAGATAGAAATTTGTTTGTGCTTTTTTAAAAGAAAAACAATCGAAACGTCCCTGTAGTTTTAAAAATAGTATGCTTATAAAACAAGGGAGTTTCAACCCAGAAATAGTTCGAAGTAATTTTTTCTACGGGAAAAATATAAGAGACCTTTCTTATTTAATTGGTGGCAATACAAATTTGTACGAAAACTATTTCAAAGAAGCCATACCTATACAAGCAATTGTTGGATATGGCTTCTATTATTGCATAATTCTTCCATAAACTCACAAAAAGCTACATTTAAAGAATCAAAAACGAGAAATTATAGAAAGTTTAATAGTCAAATTCTCGTCATAAATTCATAAATTCGCAACCGCTTAACTTCAAAGCAATTTATCAAATAAAAATCGGTCTTTCGGCTCACTAAAACACACAAAATAATGGCTAAAATTATTTATACAAAAACAGATGAAGCTCCAGCGCTAGCAACTCGCTCCTTTTTACCAATTGTAAAAGCATTTACGAATACAGCAAATATAGAAATTGAAACCAAAGATATTTCATTAGCTGCTAGAATTTTAGCAAATTTTCCTGAGTATTTAAAACCCGAACAAAGAGTAGAAGATGCCCTAGCTCAATTAGGTGAATTGGTAAAAAATCCTGATGCAAACATTATAAAACTACCCAACATTAGCGCTTCTGTGCCCCAATTAAAGGTAGTAATTAACGAATTACAATCGTTAGGCTTTGGCATTCCTAATTACCCCAAAGAAGACGGCACTATCGAACAAAAAGCAATTCTAGCTATCTACAATAAAGTAAAAGGCTCTGCGGTAAACCCCGTTTTAAGAGAAGGAAATTCAGACAGAAGAGCACCAAAAGCAGTAAAAAATTATGCGAAGAAAAACCCACATTCTATGGGGGCTTGGAGCGCTGATTCAAAAACCGAAGTAGCAACGATGACTTCGGGTGATTTTGCTAATAACGAAAAATCTGTAACGCTCTCTAAAGAGACCGAGATAAAAATTGTTCACACTTCAACGCAAGGCGAAAAAACAGTTTTAAAGGAAACTCTGTCTTTATTAGATGGAGAAATTATTGACGCTACAGTAATGAGTAAAAAAGCGTTAATTTCTTTTTTAGAAAGTGAAATTGAAGATGCAAAGAGTAAAGATTTAATGCTTTCATTTCATATGAAAGCAACCATGATGAAGGTTTCTGATCCTATCATTTTTGGTCATATTGTAAAAGTTTTCTTTAAAGAGGTATTTAAAAAACACCAGGCAGTTTTTAACGAGATTGGAGTAGATGTTAATAATGGCTTCGGTAATTTAGTAAGCAACCTAAGCAAGCTAGACAAAGAAAAAAGAAACGAAATTGAAGTAGATATCAAAGCTGCTTTTAGCAACAACCCAGATGTTGCCATGGTAGATTCTGATAAAGGAATTACTAATTTACACGTTCCTTCAGATGTAATTATTGATGCCTCTATGCCTGCAATGATTCGCAGTTCTGGTAAAATGTGGAATTTTGAAGGAAAATTAGAAGACACCAAAGCAATTATCCCCGATAGTTCTTATGCAGGAATTTATGCAGAAACCATCAGCTTTTGTAAAAAACACGGTGCTTTTGATCCCACAACAATGGGTACCGTACCTAATGTTGGCTTAATGGCTCAAAAAGCAGAAGAATATGGTTCTCACGATAAAACTTTTGAAATCTCTTCTGCGGGAATCGTAGAAGTTATTGATGCCAACGGAACTGTTTTGATCTCACACCCTGTTGAAGCAGGTGATATTTGGAGAATGTGTCAAGTAAAAGATTTACCTGTTCAAGATTGGGTAAAACTAGCTGTTTCTAGAGCAAGAGCAACAAACATTCCTGCTGTTTTCTGGTTAGATGAAAACCGTGCACACGATGCAGAAATCATTAAAAAAGTAAATAATTACTTACCTAAGCATGATACTTCTGGATTAGACATCAGAATATTGTCTCCTACAAAAGCAACTGCATTTACTTTAGAGAGAATTATAAAAGGAGAAGATACCATTTCGGTTTCTGGAAACGTTTTGCGCGATTATTTAACCGATTTATTTCCTATTTTAGAATTAGGAACTTCGGCCAAAATGCTTTCTATTGTTCCTTTAATGAGCGGTGGTGGCTTGTTTGAAACTGGTGCAGGCGGTTCTGCTCCAAAACACGTTCAACAATTTATTCAAGAAAATCATCTGCGATGGGATTCTTTGGGTGAATTCTTAGCATTAGCGGTTTCTTTAGAACACCTCTCCAGAGTAAATAAAAATGAAAAAGCATTGGTTTTATCTGAAACCTTAGAAGATGCCACCGACATTTTTTTAGAAAACAATAAATCTCCTTCAAGACATGTAGGTGCATTAGACAATCGAGGAAGTCACTTTTATCTAGCACTCTATTGGGCTCAAAAATTAGCCGAACAAAACAAAAACACAGAACTAAAGGAGCGTTTCTTTAAGGTAGCTAAAGATTTAATGAAAAACGAGGAGACAATTATTAAAGAATTAATTTCTATTCAAGGCCACCCAGTAAGGCTTGAAGGATACTATAACCCCAACGAAGAACTGGCTAACAACGCCATGAGAGCCAGTAAAACTTTTAATCTCCTTATCGACAATATTTAAAATATTCTTATTTTATTAACATATTAAGAGTGCCTTTTGGCGCTCTTTTTTAGTAGATTTGGTTTTTTAATAAATTAAGCCAAAAATGTCTAAAAAAAGAATCCTATTTATTGCAGCTCCTGCCCTTATTGTTTTATATTTTATCTATGCTTCTTTTACTTCATCCCCAGATGAGAACATGTATCTAACCGTCAAAGTGACTCAAGGAGATTTCATTAGTAAAGTGATTACTTCTGGAGAAGCACAATCCACGAGTTTAAAGGAAATAAAAGGACCTGCTAATCTTCGAAAATTCAGACTTAGAGAGCTCAAAATTCAGGATTTAGTTCCAGAAGGAACCTTAGTAAAAAAAGGAGATTATGTTGGCCGATTAGACCCTACAGATGTGAATGAGCAAATTATTGATGCACGTCTAAACTTAGAATCTGCCGTATCAAAATATACCCAACAACAATTAGACACTACGTTAACGCTAAAGCAGGAAAGAAGTGCTCTAAAAGATTTAATCTTCGACATGGAGGAAACCACTTTAGAACTAAAACAATCTGTTTACGAGCCGCCTGCGACGATTAGAAAATTAGAAATAAATCTTGAAAAATCACAGCGTGATTTAAACGAAAAACGAGAAAACTATACGATTAAAAAAAGACAAGCCAATGCTAAAATGATTGAAGTTGGCACAGAAGTTTCTAAAATTAGAAATGAATTAAATGATTTAATAAACCTTCTTACTTCTTTTACTATCTATTCCGATGCAAATGGGATGATTACGTATGTGAGAGCTTGGGATGGCACTAAAAAGAAAGTAGGATCTACCATTAGTCCTTGGGATCCGGCGATAGCTAATTTACCCGATTTAACTAAAATGGAGTCTAAAACCTATGCAAATGAAGTGGATATTAGAAAAATTAAAAAAGGATTAGTTGTTAAAGTAGGCTTTGATGCCTTCCCTGATGTTGAATTAGACGGCATTGTTACAGACGTAGCAAATGTTGGTGAAAACAAAAGAGGATCAGACATTAAAGTTTTTCAAGTTTTAATTAAATTAAATCAAAATAACAGCAATATAAGACCTGGAATGACCACCTCTAACCGAATTATAACCTTTGAAAAAAAAGATGTTTTAAGTGCTCCTTTAGAAGCGATCTTCTCTAAAGACTCAACGAGTTATGTTTACGTAAAATCGGGGTTTAGTGTGCTACTAAAAGAAGTCATCTTAGGAGATGCAAATAATGACGCAGTGATTATCGAAAAGGGGTTGCTAGGAGATGATGTTGTTTATTTAAACAAACCAAAAGGCTATGAAGAAGCTAAAATTAAAATGATAAATTAGTTTGTCTATGTTTGATGAAATTTATATCGAGAAACTAAAATCTAATTTTAGTGAAGCGATTCGTGTTATTTTTGCCAATAAAGTAAGAACCTTTTTAACTGCTTTAGGAATTATTTTTGGTGTTGCTGCTGTTATTACCATGCTTGCTATTGGAAGTGGTGCAGAAAAAGAAATCCTTGCCCAATTAGAATTAGTAGGCGTAAATAATATTGTAATCACTCCGATTCCTGATGAAGAAGAATCAGACAACAATGAAGAAGCCTCTGAAGATGGAGCTACAGAATCAAAAAAGTTTTCTAAAGGCTTAGATCTGTTAGATGTAGAAAGCATTAAAAAAAACATCCCTTCTGTAAGAAAAGTAAGTCCAGAAATTATTTTAGAAACCTATGTTATTAAAAAAGGCAGGCAAAATCCTGTAAAATTAATCGGGGTTACACCCGACTTTTTTGAAACGGCAAATATCGCCATAGAAAGTGGTAAAAATTTTTCCACACAACAAGTCATTCAATCTTTACCCGTTTGTGTTATTGGAAAAAAAATAGAAAAAAAATTATTCCCTGGACAAAGTGCGCTAGGAAAATACATTAAAGTTAAAGATGTTTGGCTGCAAGTTATTGGTGTAATAGAAGAAAAATTTATCTCCAACAGTGCACAAGAAAATTTAGGCATAAGAGATTTAAATCAAGATATTTATATTCCTATTAATACATTTTTGGTTCGTTATAAAGACAGAAAAATAATCAGTGATGACCCCATAGAATCTGGTAGTAGGATGATGATGATGATGGGAAGTCAAACAGAGGGTCCTACGAAAAAAAAACTTCGAGGGAATTACCACCAAATTGATAAATTAGTGGTGCAAGTTGCCAATTCAAACGAATTAAATGCTACCGCAGATATTATTGGTAGAATGCTAAGAAGAAGGCATAATACGGTGCCCGATTTCGAAATTTCTATACCTATTCAACTCCTAAAACAGCAACAAAAAACGAAGCAAATCTTTAATATTGTACTCAGTATTATCGCCGGAATCTCCTTGCTCATTGGAGGTATTGGAATTATGAATATTATGTTGGCTTCTGTGCTAGAAAGAACCAAAGAAATTGGAATTATTAGAGCTATTGGCGCAACAAAAGAAGATGTTATATTACAATTTTTATCAGAATCTGTTTTGATTAGTATAGGTGGTGGAATTATTGGTATTTTACTCGGAATTCTTTCCTCCTATATTTTAGAGATTGCCACCGGCATAGAAACCATATTATCGTTAAGTTCCATTTTACTCTCATTTTTTGTGGCCACATTTATTGGGTTGGTTTTTGGAATTGCTCCTGCAAAATCTGCAGCAAACAAAAATCCCATTGAGGCTATTAGACATGAATAAAATTATGAGGAAAATTATTTTAGTAGGATGTATCCTGGTTTCTGGGTTTATTTCTGGGCAAAGTAGAAGTATCACTTTAGAAGAAGCGGTTGCTATTGCACAAAAAAAATCTCCCGATTACAAAACACTTTTAAATACCAATCAGCAAAGTTATTGGCGCTATAGAAATTTTGAGGCAAGTTTTTTACCTCAATTGCGTTTTGATGGCACCATTCCACAATATTCTAATTTTACGCGAAGAATTACCAATGATGAAGGTAAAGATGTTTTTGTAAGATCAAATCAAGCAACTTATGAAGGAACGCTGTCTTTGAATCAAAATGTTCCTTTTACTGGTGGAACTTTTTCAGTAGCATCTACCTTAGAGCGCATAGATGTTTATGGCAACGATGAAAGTACCGGGTATTCTGTTGTCCCTTTTTCTTTGAGATACACACAAAACTCATTATTTTATAATGAATTTAAATGGGACCAAAAGATTGAACCGTTGGTTTATAAGGAAGCCAAAAGTCAATTTGTGGAAAGCATGGAAGATATCTCACTAAATACCTCTAGAAGATATTTTTCGTTATTAACGGCGCAAATGCAAGATAAAATAGCAAAAAAGAATTTATCCAATCAAGACACCCTTTTTCAAATTGCCAAAGGGCGGTTTAAAATAGGTAAAATTGCCGAAAATGATTTATTACAAATAGAGTTATCGGTCTTAAACTCTAGAAATGCAGTGGTTAGCAACAAAATAGAATTAAAAAGAGCCTCACAGAACTTAGCGCGTTATCTAGAATTAAACACCGAAGATATTATATTAAATATACCGAAGGAATTAACCTCTTTTAAGGTAAGTGTTGAAAAAGCATTGGAAGAAGCAAAAAGCAATAGAAAGGAAGTTTTAGCCTTTAGAAGAAGAAGGTTAGAAGCAGAAAAACGCGTGGCCGAAGTTACCGGTAGCAATCGCCTTCAATTAAGTTTACGCGCAAATTTCGGAATTTCACAACAAGGAAATGTCTTTGACGCATTATTTCAAGATTATAATCAGCAGCAAAATGTTTCGCTAACCATAGGAATTCCTTTATTAGATTGGGGCGTTTCAAAATCTAGGCGAAAATTAGTTGAAGCGAATTTAGATTTAGTTAATAATAATATTGATCAGGAAAAAGAAGCCTTTGAACAAGAAATCTTGCTTCACACGTTAAATTGGCAAAACCAACGAAACTTTCTTGAAACAGCAGAAAAAGCACAAGAAATTGCCATTAAACGGTATGAGATCACCAAAAAAAGGTTTATTTTAGGTAAAATCACCATTACAGACTTAAACCTAGCCTTAGAAGAAAAAGATCGATCTGTACTTACCTATTTAAACTCTTTAGAGAAATTTTGGATTGATTATTACACCCTTCGAAAACTAACTCTATACGATTTTAAAACAGATAAAAAAATTACTGCGGAAGATATTTTGTACGATACGAATTAGGTAAAAAATTTAATTTTAACCTTTTATTAAACTTTTCTATTGTATTTTTGTTTAACATTTAACATAAATAATAAAACAAAAATGATTGTGTCTAAAAAATTGCTTTTTGTTTTAAGCTTCCTAATTCCGCTAATTAGTTTTTCTCAAGAAAAATTCACTCTAAGCGGTACCATTTACGACCAAAGTAATAACGAAACTTTAATTGGGGTTTCTATCGCCTTTCCTTCATTAAGCACGGGTACTACGACTAATGAATATGGCTTCTACTCTATTACACTTCCAGAAGGTTCCTATAAAATTATCATAGGCTATTTAGGCTATGCTGCTTTGCAAGAAACCATTAATTTATCGCAAAATATTTCTAGGAATTTCAAGCTTTTTGAAGAAACAGAAAGTTTAGAAGAAATTGTTATTGAGAGTAACGTTGAAAAAATAAACATCAAATCGGCTCAGATGAGCGTAAATAAATTATCGGCAAAAACCATAAAGCAGATTCCTGTGGTCTTGGGTGAAGCAGATATTATCAAATCTATCATTCTATTGCCTGGCGTTACAAGTGCTGGTGAAGGTGCCTCAGGATTTAATGTGCGAGGGGGTTCTGCCGATCAAAATTTAATTCTACTAGATGAAGCAACGGTTTTTAATTCATCCCATGTTTTTGGTTTTTTCTCTGTTTTTAATCCAGATGTAATCAAAGATGTGAAGCTATATAAAGGAGGTATTCCGGCCAAATATGGTGGAAGACTCTCCTCTGTATTAGATATTTACCAAAAAGAAGGAAATAATAAAAACTTCGAACTCACTGGCGGCATTGGGCTAGTTTCGAGCAGATTGTTAGCCGAAGGTCCCATCGAAAAAAATAAAAGCTCCTTTTTAGTGGGGGGAAGAGGGTCTTATGCGCACCTTTTTCTAAAGTTAACCGACAACGAAAACACCGCATATTTCTATGATATAAACAGCAAAATTAATTATCGATTTAATAAAAACAACAATCTTCTATTATCTACTTATTTTGGAAAAGATGTTTTTGGAATTAGTGATAATTTTGTAAACAACTACGGAAACAACGTTTTTAATTTACGCTGGAATCACCTCTTTTCCGATCGATTATTTTCAAATTTATCTTTAATTTACTCAGACTATTTTTATGGATTGGAATTAGATTTTGTTGGTTTTGAATGGAATTCCGGCATTCGAAACATCAACTTAAAATATGATTTTAATTATTATGTTTCCAATAATTTTAAACTCAATTTTGGACTTAACAACACATACATCAAGTTTAATCCTGGAAAAATAGAACCCAATAGAAACGATTCTGGAATTATTGCAGAAAAATTAACCGATAAATATGCCAACGAATTTGGAGCTTATTTAGAAGCAGAACAAAAAATTGGAACTAGACTAACCTTACAATACGGTCTTCGTTTTAGTAATTTTTTACGCTTAGGCCAAGACGAGCTAAATAGATATGAAAACGATATCGCAGTAGTCTATAACCAAGAATTTCAAAAATATGAATCGGCTGAAGCAATAGATACCTATAATTACAAACGCTCCAATATTATTAGTAATTTCTCGAACTTTGAGCCCAGAATTTCTTTTTCATACTTATTAAATAACAATTCTTCTATCAAAGCCAGTTATAATAGAATGGTACAATATTTACATTTAATTTCAAATACCGCTTCTCCTACACCCTTAGATGTTTGGACGCCTAGTGGAAAATATATAAAACCGCAATTGCTAGACCAATATGCCATCGGATATTTTAAAAGCATACAAAATGGAGATTTTTCTTTAGAAACAGAGGCTTTTTATAAAGACATCGAAAATCGCATCGATTATATAAACGGTGCAAATTTAATTGCAAATAATGAAATTGAAACCGTTATTTTAAACGGAAAAGCGAGAGCTTACGGCTTGGAAATTTTATTCAAAAAAAATGAAGGAAATTTTAAAGGTTGGTTTGCCTATACCCTATCTCGATCCGAGCAATTAACACCAGGAAGAAACCAAAATGAGCCTGGAATTAATAATGGAAATTGGTACAGCACCCCCTATGATAAAACGCATGACATTTCTATAAACGCAAGTTACGAACTCAATGAAAAATGGAAGTTTAGTTCTAATTTTGTTTGGCAAACTGGACAACCAACCAATTATCCTGTAGGTCAATACGATTTTCAAAACGTGAATATTCCCATTTATGATGATAATAGAAGAAATGCAGAAAGACTCCCTTCCTATCATAGATTTGATATTGCCGCTACCTTAACTCCAATAAAAAATAAAGGTAGAAAATGGCAAGGCGAATGGATATTTGGTATTTATAACCTTTACAACAGAATGAATGCCGCTTCTATTTCGTTTGCCAGAGATAGAGAAACTAATCAAAACCAGGCAACTCAAACTTCTATTTTTGGCGTTGTTCCCTCTATAACCTATAATTTTAAATTTTAGCAAGATGAAAAAAGATGTTCTTTGTAAAACTGCTACCGTTTTAATGCTACTCTTTGCTTTTATTGCTTGTGAAAAAGTAATCGAAGTAGATGTTCCTTCTGGAGAACCAAAATTAATTATAGATGCCATTTTTGAAGTCTATTTTGATAAAGATCCCGTGAGCGCAAAAACAGCAATAAGATTAACTACTTCTGCTGATTATTTCGATAACAACATTCCTACAGTAAGCAACGCTACTGTGTTTATTACCAATCTAACTACGAATACACGTATTCCCTATACAGCTATAAACCAAGATGGCATTTACACACCCAATAGCAATTTTATTCCACAAGATGATATTGAATATCAGCTAACTGTAATTTTTAACGGAGAAACCTATATCGCCACACATAGAAAAATAAAAAGTCCGATTATAACAACTGCCATTCAAGGAGATGAAACCTTGTTTTCTGGAGAAGAAACAGAAATAAAAGTGCTTTTCACCGATGATGAAACACAAGAAAATTATTATGTTTTTGATTTTGACAATAATCTATACAACGCCCTAGAAGATCGTTTTTTTAACGGCTCAGAATATGGATTTTCGTATTTTTACGGTGAAGATGATATAGAACTTCCAAAAACAGTGACCATCAAATTATCTGGGGTTACTAAAGATTACTATTCCTTTTTTAGGGTCATTTTAAATCAAAGTGGTCAAAATGCTGGAGGACCTTTTCAAAGCGTACCAGCTTCTTTAATTGGTAATATTGTAAATAAAACCAACTTTAAAAATTTTTCTTTAGGTTACTTCCATATTTCAGAAACCGCAACTTTTGACGTTTCGTTGGTTAAAAAAAACTAAAACTGATTTTCTTTATCTGTAAAAATATGCTACAAAAAGTGTATTTTTGAATGATGACATTTACAAAAATTACAGAAAAAGACTCCAATTACCAACATCTTGAAAAGATGACGATTTCTGACCTCCTAATCCATATAAATCATGAAGATAAATTGGTTGCTATTGCGGTAGAAAATTGTTTATCTCAAATTGAAAAACTAACCGAACAAATTGTTTTAAAGCTTAAAAATGGGGGTCGATTATTTTATATCGGTGCAGGAACCAGTGGAAGATTAGGCATTTTAGATGCGTCTGAATGTCCGCCTACTTTTGGTGTTCCTCATGAATTAGTGGTGGGTTTAATTGCCGGTGGTGATATTGCAATCAGAAAAGCCGTTGAATTTGCAGAAGATTCGACCCTACAAGGTTGGCAAGATTTGCAGCAGCATCAAATTTCTAGTCGTGATGTTGTTGTTGGTATTGCAGCCTCTGGCACCACACCTTATGTAATTTCTGCTCTAGAAGCCTGCCGTAAAAATAAGATTACAACGGGTTGTATAACTTGCAACAAAAATAGCCCATTATCGAAAGCTGCTCAATTTCCCATAGAGGCTATAGTGGGTCCAGAATTTGTAACTGGGAGTTCGCGCATGAAAGCGGGAACAGCTCAAAAAATGGTCTTAAACATGCTCTCTACCGCAACCATGATCCAATTAGGAAAAGTAAAAGGAAATAAAATGGTAGACATGCAATTGTCTAACAAAAAACTAATAAAAAGAGCTGAGAAAATGGTTGCTAGCGAATTAAAAATCGACCAAAAAAAAGCACGCCTTTTATTAGAAAAGTATGGTAATGTTCGAAATGCAATTAAAAATTATGTAGAAAATGAGCACTGATTTAAATTTATTAAGCAAAGGGTTACGAAATTTGGGCATTTTAGTTTTGCTGTTTATCCTTTCTCCCACTTCACTAACCCTGTCTTTTAAAGCCTTTGATGAATTCCCTGAAAGCCCAAAAATATTCCTCGCATATGGCTTATTTTTATTGAGCGTCTTACTTATTATTTTCACCATTTATTTCGCTTTTAAAACATTTAAAATTCTTTTAGACTCCTTATTTAATTAATTATTGAAGAATCATTTTTTTTATAAAGCTTTTCATTGGGAATATTGGCCCACATATATGTTGTACTACCCTAACATTCCTTTTGCCATCTTCCAGATTATCAAAGCTAAAAACTGGGTCTTTTACACCGCTGCAAACCCGAGCATTGAGAATGCGGGTATTGGCACAGAATCAAAATATTACACCCAACAATTACTTCCCTCTGAATATTTACCAAAAACCATTTTTCACTTAGGGAATTCTGATATTTATAAAACCATTCAAGACGTAAAAAAAAACCAAATTAAATTTCCTTTAATTGCAAAACCAGACGTTGGATTTAGAGGATTATTGGTTAAAAAAATAGAAACGGAAGATCAATTAATTTCTTATTTAGAAAAATATCCCATAGACATTTTAGTGCAAGAATTTTTAACTGAAGAAAACGAATGTGGAATTTTTTATCACAGATTCCCCAACAACAAAAAGGGAAAAATTAGCTCCATTACTTTAAAAAAATTTTTGCATGTAGTTGGCAATGGAGAATCTACCCTAGACCAATTAATTAAAAACGATGCCCGAGCAAAATTATATATAAAACACATTAAGCAAAATACGTCTTTTTGTTTAGATGTAATTATTGACAAAGGGGAGGAAGTTAAACTTTCGCTCATTGGAAATCATTCTAAGGGAACCCAATTTATAAATGGTAATCATTTAATTTCAAAAGAATTAGAAAAAACAATTAACCAGTTAAACCAGAAAATAAATGGTTGGTATTACGGGCGATTAGACATTAAATACAACTCTTTAGAAGATTTAGAAAAAGGAGATTTTAAGATTTTAGAACTCAACGGAATTCTAGCAGAGCCCACCCATATTTACGACACTCATAAAACAACCTATTGGCAAGCACTCAAAGCAATGCGGACGCATTGGAAGCTGTTGGCAAAAATATCAAGAATGAATCACGATCACAAATCGATTCCTTACCAATCTACAAAAAAATTGATTTATGATTTGATACAACTAAAAAAATATACGAATCGCATAGCGCAACTTAGCAATGACCATTAAGAATCAAAAGCTTTCTTCGGTGTTGTAGGATTATAACCAAAATCTACATCGGGTAATTCAATTTCAAGTTGATAAATAATAAAACCTATACTTGCGTAATGGTGAATTGCGTGACTATGTGCCTGGAGCAACACACTTCCTAAGGTTTGCGTAGCGGTCATTTTTCCAGAGCCTAAATCATCTGTAACCAAAAGCACACAACTAAAATCTGATGCATCTAAAGCCTGCAGTTTTTCTAAGGTTGAATTAAAATAGGTAATTCCTGCAGCTGTTTTTTCTTCACAAATTTGATTTCTTTCTCTATCAGAAAAATCTATAAGTTTACTTTCTAAACCATTAAAAATACAGGTATAAACATCTAAAACATGACGTATATTACTTCCTATGCTAGAAAAGTAAGGGGCCACCGTTTGATTGCTATATTGCGCATCGGAAATCGTATTTAATAATTTTATTCCTCGTTGTAAATTCTTTTCAATAGCATCTATCATAAAAGCAAATCTTTAATAAGCAGTTGTTAATATCAACCATAAATTTACAGTTTATTTTGAGTTCTCTTTTTGTTTTTGCAAAAAAAAACATAAAAATCTAATTACAAGAAGTTTAAATTCATATTTAAGCACTAAAACCAGAAGTTTAAAAAATAATAAACCTTTTGGCACGCTCTTTGAAATTTCAGCTGTAAAAAACGCGGATGCCGAAAAGCGCAAAGAGTAAGCGAAACCCTTAAAACCATAGATTATGAGAAAAGCTGCACTTATTATTGTAGGAATGTTTATGATTGTTTCTGCTATTGAAGCTACAAATAGTCATTTATCAACAATCAAAATGAGAACTAATTATACGAATAATGATGTGGTAAGTTTTGTTGAACGCGGCATCCATTTTTATGTTTTCTTAAATGGGGATTTCGAGTATACCACACATTATAATCATTCCTATATCGATTATAACGGCAGAAGAATTCAGACGAATAAAATAAATATCAGAAGAGATTACAGCAAAAAAATTACAAAAATTGGAAACGTTTATATAACTTATGACTATAGAGGAAATGTAGCTCGAATAGGCACTGTTTGTATAAATTATCAACAAGGATATTTGTCTAGAGTGGGTGATTTAACCGTTCGATTTGATAGAAATGGATTTCCGAGTTATTATGGACAAGTAAAATATAATGCCCCCTTTCATCACGAAAACTCAAATCTCTCTATCAATCTTAATTTTGGTGATGTTTGTAATTACAATGATGTTTATTTTTACAGAAAAGATTTTAGGACTAATTATTTTAGACTAAAAGAAGATCAAAATTTTTATTACTACAAGGCAAGAGCAAATGCGAAAATTGGCACTCGAAGTACGATTCTTCAAAGAAGAAAACCAGTTGTAAATAAGAACATAACCAGAACTAGGGATAGAGAAACAACAAGCCCCCCCCGTAATACAAGTACTACAAGAAGTGTGAATCATGTTGAAAAGGGTCGTGAAAGTGACCGAAAAACAAGAGATGTAACAAGAACCAATTTTTACATGAAAGACATTAATAACGTTACTACATCAAGAATCAGTCCTTCAAAAAGTAATCAAGGAAGAAAGAATTAGATATAATTTATAAAATAGAAAATCCCACCAAATGACGGGATTTTCTATTTTATAACAAGAACTATTCTCTAATCAACTTTTTGTATTTGAGTCGTTTGGGCATTAAATCGCCCCCTAAACGTTTCTTTTTATTTTCTTCATAATCAGAAAAAGAACCTTCAAAGAAATAGACTTCACTATTTCCTTCAAACGCTAAAATATGGGTACAAACTCTGTCTAAAAACCACCTGTCGTGAGAAATAACCACGGCACAACCGGCAAAACTCTCTAAACCTTCCTCTAAAGCTCTTAAGGTGTTTACATCTAAATCATTGGTGGGTTCATCCAATAATAATACGTTTCCTTCTTCTTTTAAGGTCATTGCCAAATGCAAACGGTTTCTTTCCCCTCCAGAAAGTGTTGACACTTTTTTATTTTGTTCACTTCCAGCAAAATTAAATCGACTTAGATATGCTCTAGAATTCACCATTTTACCGCCCATCAAAACCAATTCCTGGCCATCTGAAAAGTTTTCCCAAATAGATTTTTCTTGATCTATATTAGAATGTGCCTGATCTACATACGCGATTTTTGCAGTTTCTCCAACCTCAAAACTACCTTTATCTGGTTGTTCTTCACCCATAATCATTTTGAAAATAGTAGTTTTACCTGCTCCGTTTGGACCAATAATCCCCACAATTCCTGCCTGCGGCAAGTTGAATTCTAAATTTTCATACAATAATTTATCGCCAAAAGCTTTAGAAACACCTTTTGCATCGATTACATTAGTTCCTAATCTGGGACCATTTGGAATATAGATTTCCAATTTCTCATCCACTTGCTTCTGGTCTTGACTCATTAATTTGTCGTAACTCTTTAAACGCGCTTTCTGCTTTGTTTGACGCCCTTTTGCTCCTTGACGAACCCATTCTAATTCTCGCTCTAAAGTTTTTTGACGTTTCGAAGCCGTTTTACTTTCCTGCGCTAATCGTTGTGATTTTTGATCTAACCAGGAAGAGTAATTTCCTTTCCAAGGAATCCCTTCTCCTCGATCTAATTCTAAAATCCAACCCGCAACATTATCCAAGAAATATCTATCATGCGTTACCGCAATGACCGTTCCTTTATATTGCGCTAAGTGATGTTCTAACCAATGAACAGATTCTGCATCCAAATGATTGGTAGGTTCATCTAACAATAAAATCTCTGGTTCTTGTAATAGTAATCGGCACAAGGCAACTCTTCTTTTTTCTCCTCCAGACAAAACCCCAATTAACTTATCGGGTTCTGGAGTTCTTAGCGCGTCCATGGCAATTTCTAATTTAGTGTCTAATTCCCAAGCATTTGAAGCATCAATTTTATCTTGCAATTCTGCTTGTTTTGCCATGAGTTTATCCATTTTGTCAGCATCAGAATACACCTCTTCTAAACCAAATTGTTCATTGATTTTATTGTATTCATCCAAAATAGCAACAGTCTCTGCAACCCCTTCTTTCACCACTTCTATCACCGTTTTGGTTTCGTCTAATTGCGGCTCTTGCTCTAAATAACCCACTTTATATCCTGGAGAAAAAACAACATCACCCTGATAATTTTTTTCTACTCCTGCTATAATTTTTAACAAAGTTGATTTCCCCGAACCATTTAAACCTAGAATACCGATTTTAGCACCGTAAAAAAAACTTAAATAAATATCTTTTAAAACTTGTTTATTAGTGCTTTGATAGGTTTTAGAAACCTTATTCATCGAAAAGATGACCTTTTTATCGTCTGACATACTTATAATATATTATTGGAAAACATTAAAAAAAGGGAGGATTAAACTCTTCCTTTTAAAGCATTAAAAACCCATGCTATAGCAAAAAAACCGACTCCTACAGAGGCAAAACCGTAACCTGCAACATCCTTATATCTGTAAGCCCCTAATAAAATTAATGCAACGCCCACAACAATCATAATAAAAGTTGCCCAAGCAAGTACTGTGTTTTTATTCATTATTTGATATTTTTGAAATAAGCTACCCTTGAGATAGTTATTTAATAATTACGAATCGCAAATATCGTTAAATTATTTGAATTTAGTAAATAGAGAAACAATAGTTTAATGCCGGTAACAACTTAGATTAAAAGGCTTGAATCTATACTAGAAAAAAATGCTCTATGACTATTATCGTAAACAAGCATTTAAATTAGATTTTATATATTCTCTGATATGAAGATAACGAATAAAAACAATAATCCTCTAAAAGAATTAAAGACTTTTTTAAAACCGGAAACTTCTAATTCCTCATCTGTTCTTATTAGAGGATGTCATTGACTATTTTCCGTTTTCAGCAATAGCATCTATAACCGGTAAGATGATTGTTTCAATCTATTTTATGACTCAGAGTAAAATTTGATTAGGCTTCTAATGGGTTTTAAAAGATGCGTAATGAAAAAAATATTTTTTTTGTGTAATTTAAAAAAACAACAAACCTACTTTCTAATAAAACGAACCTCCCTTAAAAACTACAAAATTGCGGCTAACCTAGCTCCTTGATCTATCGCTCTTTTTGCATCCAATTCTGAAGCGAAATCTGCTCCACCAATAACATGAACTTTTTTATCAAGATTCAATAAAGGTTGGTACAAGTCTTTAAATGGAACTTGACCTGCACAAATAACAATATGATCAACTTTTAAAAGTTGAGGTTTTTCATCTTTAATATAATGTAATCCCTCATCATCAATTTTTGTATATGCTACTTCACTTATAAACTGAACGTTTTTCTTTTTTAATGTACTGCGATGAATCCAGCCCGTAGTTTTTCCCAAGTTTTTACCAAATTTCCCTTTGCTCCTTTTAAACATAAAAATTTCTCTTGCAGCCGGATGAATTTCTGGTTTTATCCCTTCTGTTCCGCTTCTAGTCTGCAATGTTTTATCAATTCCCCATTCCTTTAACCAAGCATCAATATTCAAAGAAGTAGACTCCCCTTGATGTGTTAAATATTCTGACACATCAAACCCAATACCACCTGCTCCAATCACTGCAACTCTTTTTCCAACTGGGTTTTTATGTTTTAAAACATCTAAATAGCTCAGTACTTTTTTATGATCAATACCTTCAATTTTTAGCGTTCTTGGTTTAATTCCTGTTGCAATTATAAATTCGTCAAAATCCGATGAGATTAAATCATCCATAGAAACTCTGGTATTTAATTTCACGGTTACTTTATGCAACTCAATTTGTCTATTAAAATACCTAATAGTTTCGTGAAATTCTTCCTTTCCAGGGATTTGTTTGGCAATATTAAACTGACCTCCAATGGCTGTATCGGCATCAAATAAGGTTACTTCATGACCACGTTGCGCCGCTATAGTGGCAGCGGCTAAACCTGCTGGTCCGGCTCCAATAACGGCTATTTTTTTCTTATTTTCTGTTGCATCATAATTTAATTCCGTTTCATGACAAGCCCTCGGGTTTACTAAACAACTTGCTACCTTCTGCTCAAAAACATGATCTAAACAAGCTTGATTACAACCTATACATGTATTAATTTCATCCGATTTTTCTGATTTGGCCTTATTCACCCATTCTGGATCTGCCAAAAAGGGACGGGCCATAGAAATTAAGTCAGCATCGCCATCGGCCAATACTTTTTCTGCCGTTTCGGGCATATTTATTCTGTTTGAAGTAATTAAAGGAATGTTAATTTCTTCCTTCATTTTTTTAGTAACCCATGTAAATGCTGCACGGGGCACAGAGGTTGAAATGGTAGGAATTCTTGCTTCATGCCAACCAATACCTGTATTTATAATGGTAGCACCCGCTTTTTCAATCTCTTTTCCCAATTGAACAACTTCTTGCCAAGTACTTCCATTTTCTACCAAATCTAACATCGATAATCGGTAAATAATGATGAAATTTTCACCAACAGCTTCTCTTGTTTGTTTTATCAATTCGATGGGTAAACGCATTCTATTTTCATATTCTCCTCCCCAACTATCGGTTCTTTTATTGGTTCTTTTTGCAATAAATTGATTGATTAAATATCCTTCAGAACCCATAATTTCTACTCCGTCATATCCAGCAAACTTTGCTAATTGCGCAGCATTCACAAAGTCTCTGATGGTTCTATTGATCCCCGACACCTTTAACTTAAAAGGTTTAAATGGGGTGATTGGCGATTTTATGGCAGACGGAGCTACGTTAAATGGATGATACCCATACCGCCCGGCATGCAAAATTTGCATACATATTTTTCCGCCCGATTCATGAACAGCTTTGGTTATTTTTTGATGCTGTTTTGCATGCTTTTTCGAGCTCATTCTTGCAGCAAAAGGGCCTGTCCATCCTTGAATATTTGGTGAGATTCCACCGGTAATAATTAAGCCTACTCCCCCCTTAGCTCGCTCTGCATAATACGTAGCAATTTTATGAATACCGTTTTTTTCTTCCTCTAAACCTGTATGCATAGACCCCATTAAAATTCTATTTTTCAAGGTGGTGAAGCCTAAATCTAAGGGCTCAAAAATATGTTTGTATTTTGTCATTTAAATTTCAATTTATTATGCGTGCATAGTAGTTGCAAGATATGTCTATTTTATCAAAATAAAAAACCTCAAAAGAATGATTTCCTTTGAGGCTTTTAATTTTACCAATTGCATTTCTACATGGGTACTTCCACCAATAATAGTTGAGATTCTTCCGAAGCTTTTATTTGAAAAGTATCAGTTTCATAAACGCCAATTGCATCTCTGTTGCCTAATTTGGTTTCATCTATAACCACCTCTCCAGAGATATTCATTATATAAACTCCATGAGATTTTGATTTTAATTGATACTCGAAGCTCGTGTTTTTTCTTAAATCTATTCTCGATATTTGTACATCTTGGTATATCTTTAAACTATTTTCATCCTTATAATTAAAAGAACTTACTAAAACTTGTACCTTATTTTTCCGCTCACTAGCCTCAAATGTTTTCTGATCGTATCTTGGTTCAACCCCGTTTTTTTCTGGTATCACCCAAAGTTGAAAAAGACATAAATCTTCTGATGCCGACCCGTTAATTTCTGAATGAGAAACCCCCGTTCCTGCAGACATCACTTGGACCTCTCCCGGTAAGACAGAAATCCAATCATTGAGCATATTATCTTTATGTTTTAGTACCCCTTTAAGCGGAATCGTAATAATTTCCATATTCTGATGAGGATGCGTTCCAAAACCCATGCTTGGAGAAATTACATCATCATTTAAAACTCTTAAGGCTCCAAATTGTGTTCTGTTTGCATCGTAAAAATTAGCAAAACTAAATGAATGATTGGCTTGTAACCATCCGTGATTGGCCTGTCCTCTGGTAATTGCTGTATGAATTATTTTTTTCATATTATCTAATTTTATCAAGCAAATCACTTAATTGAATTGCTTCTTCTTCTGTTAACTTATCTAAAAAATTTATTGAAATTTCTTTTTGAATTTCGCACAATAACTCCAGGCCATATTTGGTAATCTTGATGTAAACAATTCTTCTATCATCCTTAGAGCGAATTCTTTTAATTAGCTTTTTCTCACATAATTTATCCATGAGACGTGTTGCGTTAGGTGCTCTTTCTATCATTCTATCTTTAATGGTTTGCACTTTTATTTCTTTCTGTGCACCCCTTAAAATTCTAAGAATATTATATTGTTGTGGTGAAATGGCATACTTTTTAAAGAACTCATTTTCATTACTATTGATCCAATTAGCTGTAAATTTGATGTTAATTAAAGCTTTTACTTTATTATTTACAAAGTTAGAATTAATGTCTTTCGATAGATCTCCCATTTTATAATGCCTTTTCAAATGTGGTTACTTCACCTTTTAGGTTCGATAAAAAACCTGCATGAACAATCTTACCTTCTTTAAAATTTTCATAGAAATTGGGCAGCGAAAAAGAAAACAATTCTTTTGCACCCATTCTTGAAAATTTAGAAGTCCCCGCTTCTAAAACCGAAGCACCTCCCCTTCCCCCAGGAGAGGTTGACATTAAAAGTAATGGTTTATCTCTAAAAAAATTACTTTCTATTCGAGAACTCCAATCAAAAACATTCTTAAATGCTGCTGAGTAAGAACCATTGTGTTCTGCTAATGAGAGAATAAATCCATCGTAATTATCTAATAAAGTATTAAATTTCTTTGCGCTTTCTGGAAAGCCTTCTTTTTCGATATCTACACTAAAAATTGGCAATGGAAAATCGTTCAAATCGATAATATCGAACGAAGTTTTAGTTAGGTTTTGCGCCGCGAACACGGCTAATTCTTTATTAATTGAGTTAAGACTAGTACTTCCTGCAAAGGCCAATATTTTCTTCATTATAATTAAAATTTATTAGATTTTTTACTAAATATATAAGCTGTTATTAAAAAAATAATAGCTTTCAGTGCGCCGCTTTGTTCTCCATCAGAAATCATAAAATGAGCAAAAAATGTGAGTACAAAATTAAAAAATAAACCAGCATAGGCCCATTCCTTTAACCATTTTATTTTAGAAAACCAAAGAACCGTTACCCCAAGAGTTTTAAGAAAAGCAAGAGGATAAATAATATATATTGGATAGCCAAAAGAAGTAAATACTTTTAATATCTCCTTATTTTTAAAGGCATACATAATCACCGATAAAATTATTAAGAGGGTTCGTAAACCCAAAGCAACAACGTAGGTGATTTTATTTTTTAATATTTTAAATATTTTAAACGTTTATAACCAGGAGCTAAATTACATAAAAATAATTTAGTTTCCAAGGAAACTATTTTTATAGGAAAATATAATTTTAATTGGAAAAATTTTACTAAATTTAGTTATGAAAAGAAATATCCCTCTATTTTTTATCTTTCTACTCTTTTACATTTGTCAAGTATTAGACATCCATGCACAGCTAAGTAATAAACATTTTATTCCACCACTTACAAATGCAGTCGCTGGAGGTGCAAATCCAGGAAGCCAGTACTTTTATATATCAACCCCTAACATTGAGAATATTAGCTATACTATAAAACCGATTGGTCAAGTACCAAGTAGTTATATAACAGGCGTTGTCTCTAAAGACAATCCTAAAGAAATATATATTGGAACAGGGACTACACAACTTTTCGTTGCCGCATCTCAAACAAGTGTAGTGACCAACAACAAGGGCTATATTATTGAAGCCACTGGTGCCATTTATGTCTCAGTAAGAATGATTTCGGCAAATGATTTTCATGCTGGAGCTATAGTTAGCAAAGGACTTGCTGCTTTAGGAACTACCTTTAGAGCAGGTTCGTTTACAAACGAGAATCCCGATGAGGGTTATTTAAATTTTATTTCTGTAATGGCAACAGAAAACAATACAACCGTTATTTTTGATGACTTACCTTTTTTCATTTCTATTAAAAATTACACCGGTACTTTCCCTATTAGCACCACCTTAAATGAAGGTGAAAGTTATCTAATTGCTGCCAATAGTTCTAAAAATGCTATTAATAAAGATGGTTTAATAGGAACCTTAATTACAGCCAACAAACCCATCGTTACAAATATTGGCTCTGCAAACGGAAGTTTTCATTACGGAACATTTAGAGATTATGGAATTGATCAAATTGTGGATGTAACAAAAGTGGGTACTGAATATATTTTTGTAAAAGGGGATGGAGCCAACGGTTGGGAAAATGTACTACTGGTTGCCCATCAAGATAATACAGCCA